>Ga0247841_10000170_pt1 | contig 178466 bp, 147 predicted proteins | sample LaCruzMarch2015__2_FD_192410 | JGI IMG/M metagenome (GOLD analysis project Ga0247841, IMG submission 192410) | Freshwater microbial communities from meromictic Lake La Cruz, Castile-La Mancha, Spain - LaCruzMarch2015_18m | ecosystem: Environmental > Aquatic > Freshwater > Lake | place: Spain... | reverse complement strand
CAAATTTTATTTCTGTATCTTTACCCATGTTGTTTAGTTTGGTTCGCAAAACAAACTTACAACATTGGGGGGAACCCTCCGGGGTTTACCCCCTCTCTTAAAAAGTTAGTCGGTCAGTAGTGTTATTTTATATTAAATTTGCACCCTTTACGGTTTTGTAACTAATCGAAATATCAATGAAAATATTAGTATGTATCAGTCAAGTTCCGGATACTACCACCAAGGTGAAGTTTATAAGTGATAATACGAAGCTTGATACTGCGGGTATACAATGGGTTATCAATCCCTGGGATGAATTATCTTTAACAAGAGCTCTTGAATTAAAGGACAATATCACCTGTAATATTGAATCTGTTACCCTTGCACATGTTGGCCTTCTTGAAGCAGAACCGACCATAAGAAAAGCGTTGGCGATTGGAGCAGATAGTGCCATCCGTATCAATGCGGAACCGAAAGATGCCTTTTATGTTGCAGCTCAATTGGCCGATGTAATAAAAAATCAACCTTTCGATATAATTTTATGTGGTATTGAGTCGAGTGATTACAATGGGTCGACCGTAGGGGGTATGTTATCCGAGTTCCTTTCAATTCCATCTATATCTGCTGTTTCTTCAATGAATATTGATCAAGGAACGGTTCTTCTGACTCGTGAGATTGATGGGGGAAAAGAAATTATTAATATTTCAACTCCAGTTGTTGTCATTGTTCAGAAAGGAATTGCAAAAGAACCAAGGATCGCCTCTATGCGCGGAATTATGACGGCTCGTACAAAACCATTAAAAGTCGTAGAACCTATTAATATAGAACCTCTTACAGATATCATTGGTTTTGAGATGCCCAAACCTCGCCCATCGTGCAGGTTTATTGATCCCGAGAACCCAAAACAACTGTTGGAATTACTTCAGAATGAAGCAAAAATCATATAAATAATAACTTAATCATTTAGACATGTCGGTTTTAGTTTTTGCAGAGAATTGGGATGGGAAGTTTAAAAAGTCGTCATTCGAATTGCTTTCTTATGCAACAAAAGTTGCTGAGATGCTTGGAACTTCATCAATTGCCTTATCAATAGGGAAAATCGAAAACAATGACCTGGAACAATTAGGTAAATATGGCGTTAAGAAGATTATTCATGTCACTAATGATATTCTTTCAACGCTTGATAATAAAGAATATACCGGAATTATTGCAAATATTGCCCTGAAGGAGCAAAGTACGGTTATCATTCTTTCGAATAATAATACCGGTAAGGCTTTGGCTCCAAGATTGTCTGTTCTGTTAAAAGCCGGCCTAGGTTCAGGAGTTAGCAAATTGCCATTAAATCTTGAGCCATTTACAATTTATAAAAAGGTCTTTTCTGGAAATGCATATGCAAAAGTGGTTTTAAAATCTGAAATTAAAATATTGACTTTAGCTCAGAATTCTTTTGAACTGATCGAAAGTGATAATAGTGCAGTCATTGACCATGTTTTAGTTGACATTTCTTCAGAAATACAAACCCATTTAAAAGAGGTTCAAAAGCAGTCGGGCAAGATCTTACTGACGGATGCTGATATTGTTGTTTCCGGGGGACGGGGTATGAAGTCGCCGGATAATTGGGGTCCCCTTGTTGTACTTGCGGAGTTGCTTGGCGCTGCAACGGCCTGTTCACGACCGGTATCTGATGAAGGGTGGAGACCGCACGAAGAACATACAGGTCAGACTGGAAAAATCATTGCTCCTAACCTTTATATTGCTATCGGAATTTCTGGCGCAACTCAGCATTTAGCAGGGATAAGTTCATCGAAATATATTGTCGCAATCAATACGGATAAGGATGCTCCAATTTTTGAAGCAGCACAATATGGAATTGTCGGAGATGCACTCAAGATTCTTCCCAAACTGGTTGCCGCGGTAAAGGAGATTAAAGGGAATTAGGATTTTTTATGACCAAACAATTGATCTTTCTGTTTTTTGTCCTTCTTGCCTTGGGTGTTTTTACATTCACTATTTTAAGGATTATACGCTTTTTCAAACTTACAAAGCCTGCTTTTCCAATCAGAGAATTTGGAAAACGATTCCGGTTGATGATAAAGGTTGCGTTTGGACAGACAAAAATATTTCGAAGGCCCGTCATTGGACTATCACACGCATTAGTTTTTTGGGGATTTTGCATCATTCTTTTTGGAAGTATAGAAATGATCATTGATGGATTGTCAGGAAGTGAAAAATCCTTGGCATTTCTCGGGAAATTTTATGACGTCTTGATTGCATTCGGAGATATTTTCGGATTATTTGTATTGATCGCAATCGTTATTTTTCTCATCCGTCGCCTTTTTATCCACATCAAACGCTTTGAAGGCATTGAGATGAAACCGGTTTCTCATATTGATGCTACTATTGCTTTATCTCTGATACTGCTTTTAATGATCTCCCTTCTGGGAATGAATACTGCCTATCTGAGCTTACAGAATGCATTGAAGCAACCGATTCAAGTGATTTACCCGGTTAGCCGTTTGTTTACCAGTTATTTGGATGGTTATTCTGCGGATACCATTAAAATTTATTACGAAATTTTCTGGTGGGCACATATTCTTCTCATCTTCCTTTTTGCAAATATCCTTCCATACTCTAAACATTTCCATGTATTTATGTCAATTCCGAATGTTTTTCTCTCGCGGTTGGATCCACTTGGAAAGTTACCCAACATGGACAATGTTACGCGTGAAGTCAGACTGATGATGGATCCAAATGCATCCATGCCGGAAAACCCGGTCAATAGTTCATCAACTGAACGTTTCGGAGTAAAAGATATCGAAGATATTACCTGGAAAAATTATTTTGATTCTTTATCATGTACCGAATGCGGAAGATGTACTTCTGTCTGTCCGGCAAATATTACCGGTAAGCGGCTCTCTCCGAGAAAAGTATTAATGAACGTAAGAGCCAGAATGAAGGAAAAGGGTCCCGGAATGATAAAGCAAGGTCAAGGATATACTGATTCAAAGGCATTGGTCAGCGATTATATCTCAGAGGAAGAATTATGGGCATGCACTACTTGTAATGCCTGTGCTAAAGAGTGTCCGATAAATATTAATCACCCTACGCTGATTATCGAAATGCGTCGATATCTTGTCATGGAAGAGGCCTCCGTTCCGGGAGGATTAAAATCACTATTTAATAATATTGAAAATAACGGAGCTCCATGGCAATTTTCACCGGAAGATCGTTTACTCTGGGCAAAAGACCTGGATGAAAAAATTAATTAGCATTGATTTTTTAGAACTGAAATGTCAGAACACGTGGAAAGAAGGAAGTTGGAAATACCGGTAATGGCAGATTTATTTGCCAGAGGGGAAAAACCAGAATATTTATTTTGGATTGGATGTGCTGGCGCTTTTGATGATAGATATAAAAAAGTAACCCGTGCGTTTACTAAAATTCTATCCTTTCTTAAGGTCAGTTATGCAGTTCTTGGGAAGGAGGAATCGTGTTCAGGGGATCCGGCAAGACGCGCAGGTAATGAGATGCTTTATCAGATGCAAGCCCTTCAAAACATTACTTTATTTAACCAATACGAGGTAAAAAAAATCCTGACAATTTGCCCTCATTGTTTTAACATTTTCAAAAATGAATACCCTGACCTGGGAGGAAACTTTGAGGTTATTAACTATCTCCAGTTTCTTGTTCCATATATTGAAGGAGGGAAACTTGTGATCGATCATGAAGGGCTGAAAAAAACCAAGATAACCTTCCATGACCCTTGCTACTTGGGAAGGGCGAATGATATATACGATGAACCACGGACTATTCTGAAAACGATCTCCTCAGATTATATTGAAATGCATCGTAATAAAAGTTTTGCCCTTTGCTGCGGTGGGGGAGGAGGGCAGATGTTTAAAGAGGCTGAGAAAGGAGATAAGGAAATTTTTATTGAACGAATAGAGGATGCCCTTAAAACGGAAGCTAAAATAATAGCAACCTCTTGCCCTTTCTGTATGACCATGTTGTCCGATGGATTAAAATATAAAAACAAGGAAGAGGATATAAAAAATTATGATATTGCCGAATTGATCGTTATGGCATTGGATTTATAATTCTAATTAAATATAAAACAACGAAAATGGAGAAGAGAAAAACTTTAAAAAGTGGCGAATTTTTAGTGAATGAAGTTGAAGCAATGAATATTTTTATTCCTGAGGAATTCAATGAAGAACAAAAAATGATTGCCCAAACTTGTAAGGATTTTCTTGAAACTGAACTTTATCCTAATCTTGATAAAATCGACGCACCCGATACATCACTGATGAAGAGTATTTTGAAAAAAGCGGGTGAATTAGGTCTGATGGGGATCTCTGTTCCGGAGAGTTATGGCGGTTTTGGACAATCATTTATCACCCAAATGCTGACTGCCGAAGTGATTGGAGCAGGATATTCGTTTTCTGTCGCTTTTATGGCTCATTGTGGAATCGGGACCTTACCAATTATGTACTATGGTAATGAAGATCAGCGTCAGCGTTATGTAACAAAATTAGCTACCGGAGAATTATTAGGTGCTTATTGCTTAACAGAACCTGGTGCAGGAAGTGATGCAAATGCTGGAAAAACACATGCAACACTTTCAGAAGATGGAAAACATTACATCCTTAATGGACAAAAGATGTGGATCACAAATGCCGGTTTTGCGGATGTTCAGACAGTATTTGCAAAAATTGATAACGATCGTGTTTTGAGTGCCTTTATTGTTGAAAGAAATTTTCCCGGAGTCGTAGTTAACCCGGACGAAAAAAAGTTAGGAATTAAAGGTTCATCCACTGCACAGATATTCTTCAATGATGTAAAAGTACCTGTTGAAAATCTTCTTGGTAAGAGGGGAGAAGGGTTCAGAATCGCTCTGAGTATTTTACACATGGGACGTATTAAACTAGGGGCTAATGTACTTGGCGCAGCAAAAAAAGCAATTACAGATTCTGTTAAGTACGCCAATGAAAGAAAACAATTTGGGGTCTTAATTTCAAACTTCGGAGCCATTAAATATAAGTTGGCTGAACAAGTCATAAGAACTTTTGCACTCGAGTCTGCCATATATCGCGTTAGTAAAGATATAGATGATCAGATTGTTACGAATAAAAAAGTTGAAGGAACGGATATTGGAAAAGCCTCTATTGATGGGATTAGCCATTATGCTGTGGAGGCCGCAATCCTTAAAGTGTTTGGATCGGAAGTATTGGATTATGTAATTGATGAAGCAGTCCAGATTTATGGAGGAATGGGGTATTCAGCCGAGATGCCGGTTGAAAGAGGATACAGAGACTCCCGGATCAACAGAATTTTCGAAGGAACTAATGAAATTAATCGGTTACTTGTTGTTGATACTGCTATGAAACGGGCCATGAAGGGTGATTTTAACCTGTTTGGGGAGGCCGAAAAACTTGCATTAAACCTTAAGGATCTCCTGGTTGTCGGACCCGTCAATTCCGATTTTTATTTGGAAAAGATATCGTATATAAAGAATTTTAAGAAAATTATTTTGTTAATAATAAACGGCGCTTCTAAAAAATTCGAAAAACAATTAGTTCAGGAACAGGAAGTACTGAACAATATCACCGATATGATTATTGAAACTTACATTTCGGAATCGTTGGCGTTACGGATTCAAAAAATTGAACTTATTAAACCTTGTCATAATCTGGATATATATAAGGAAATCCTGAATGTTTATGTATATGATGCTTCTGAAAAACTAAGAAAAAATGCATACGATGCAATATACTCCTATGCATCTCAGGAAGAAATTCCAACGTTGATTAAAGTTGTCGATACTCTTGTTGGTGTTGAAGGAATCAATGTCAAGGAATCGAGAAGGAAAATTGCCGATAAGTTAATCACAGATAACGCGTATCAATTTTAGACATTTTGTCCCGACTTGGATACCTCACCCTGTCTTATGGTCGGTATAGCTTTGAATTTCTGGAATGTTTTAAAGTTAATAATCTAAGAAGTCCTCATAATAACTTTATCAAAGATGAGATCACCCTGCATTTTTAGGGAATTGATTTGCCACAGGAGGCTTTTTATATAACCGGTCACAGTGGAAATATGATCAATTTTGTCCGGTTTCTTGTTTTGAGACAAGAACAATGATCTCGTCCTTATCCTTTTGGTAATCAACGGTAATTATATCATTCGGAGTGAGCTTGGTCTTAATTATTTCTTCAGCAAGCGTATCTTCAACATACTTCTGAATGGCTCTCTTAAGCGGTCGGGCTCCAAACTGGGGATCCCATCCTTTCTCTACAATGAAATCCTTTGCAGGCGAGGTTATTACGACCTGGTATCCCATATTTTTTATTCTTTCATATAACCGTTTGAGTTCAATATCAATGATCTTATGAATGCCATCTCGATCGAGCGAATCAAAGATGACTACATCATCGATTCTATTTAAAAACTCAGGGGCAAAAGTTTTCTTTAATGCGTTTTCAATGACTCCTCTGGCATAATCAGTGGTTGCCGCTTGCTTAGCAGAAGTTGTAAATCCCACACCCTGGCCAAAATCTTTTAATTGTCGTGAACCAATATTTGATGTCATGATTACGATGGTGTTCTTAAAATCAACCCGCCTGCCAAAACTATCTGTCAGTACTCCGTCATCCATCACTTGAAGGAGAAGGTGAAAAACATCCGGATGTGCTTTTTCAATTTCATCCAATAAAACTATCGAATAAGGTCTTCTACGTATTTTTTCAGTCAGTTGTCCTCCCTCTTCATAACCAACATAACCCGGGGGGGCGCCAATTAATCTTGAAACAGCGAATTTTTCCATATATTCGCTCATATCAATGCGTACAAGAGCATCTTCCGTGTCGAATAAAAATTTAGCAAGAATTTTTGCCAAGTGGGTTTTTCCGACCCCAGTTGGACCCAGGAAAATAAATGTTCCAATGGGTTTGTTTGGATCTTTTAAACCTGCCCTGTTCCGACGAATTGACTTCACTACTTTTTTAATTGCTTCATTTTGACCGATAACTAAATTTTCAAGTTCACTTTCCATACTCAGTAACCGATCACTTTCATTCTTAGCAATCCGTTGCACAGGAATTCCTGTCATCATTGCAACCACTTCAGCAACATTTTCCTCGGTAACAGTCTGGCGATTGATTTTCGAATTTTCGTCCCAGGTGCGCTTTTCTCGTTCCAAATTTTCCTGAAGTTTTCTTTCAGTATCGCGTAAATCAGCCGCTTCCTCAAACTTCTGACTGTTGATAGCTTGCATTTTCTTTTTTCGGGTTTCTTCAATCTGGCCCTCGATATTCATGATTTCCGGTGGCACATTTATATTTGAAATATGAACCCTTGCACCCGCTTCATCGAGCGCATCAATAGCTTTGTCGGGTAAATAACGATCGGTGATGTAACGGTCGGTAAGCGTTACGCAAGCCTTTATTGCATCATTATCATAATTTACCAGGTGATGGTCTTCATACTTTTCTTTAATATTATGAAGAATTTCAATGGTTTCTTCCGAAGTAGTAGGATCGACAAGAACCTTCTGGAACCTTCTTTCTAATGCCCCGTCTTTTTCTATGTACTGACGGTATTCGTCAAGTGTAGTTGCTCCAATACATTGAATTTCGCCTCTGGCAAGAGCAGGCTTGAACATATTGGAAGCATCTAAGGAACCGGAAGCATTACCTGCCCCGACAATAGTATGAATTTCATCAATAAATAAAATGATATTTGGATTTTTTTCCAATTCATTCAGAACAGCTTTCATCCGTTCTTCAAACTGTCCTCTATATTTGGTTCCGGCGACTAATGAAGCAAGATCAAGAGAGATTATCCGTTTATTAAATAGAGCCCGAGATACTTTTCTTTGTACGATTCTAAGAGCTAATCCTTCGGCTATAGCAGATTTGCCAACGCCGGGTTCTCCAATAAGAATGGGATTGTTCTTTTTTCGGCGACTAAGAATCTGCGCAATCCGTTGAAGTTCTTTTTCCCGTCCTACGATCGGATCAAGTCGGTCTTCTTCTGCAGCTTTTGTAATATCACGTCCAAAATTATCAAGTACCGGGGTTTTGGATTTTGATTCCTGACCCTTTTTAGGACTGGAACTAAAACTTTTTGAACCTTCTTCCGGATCTTCTTCGTCATCATCTTTTGGAAGGATATCCTGTGGATCGACACTCTTTTCTTCTTTTCCGCTGGTAAGGATCATCTTAAGCTCATCTTTCACCGAGTCATAATTAATGCCATAACTATTAAAAGTTTTTGTGACTAAATTATTCTCATCTTTAAGAATTGCTAAAAGTAAATGCTCAGTACCGATCAATTCATTATTAAAAAGTTTAGCTTCAAGGTAGGTTATTTTCAATGCCCTTTCTGCTTGTTTGATCAGAGGGATATTTTCAGTCCCCGAAGGCTGCTCTTTATGACTCGCAACCGCTAGCTCTATTTTTCTTCGTATCGCAAGAAAATCAACCCCAAGGTTTTTCAGTATCCGAATGGCTAATCCTTCCCCTTCACGGATTATTCCCAATAGCAAATGTTCGATTCCAATATAATCGTTCCCAAGTCGTTGCGCTTCCTCCCGGCTATATATCAATACATCTTTTACCCGTTGCGAGAATTTTGCTTCCATAATTATGCCTCTAATTCTTCAATCGTTATCTCAAGTGATAAAAAAACTAATTATCAGGTCAATAATAAAACGAGATTATTACCTGGATGTTTTAAAGAGCAACAAAAATTGAACCATATATTTATTAATGTAAAATTGTCAATTTTTCAAAAATACAATCGAATTTCAAATTTTATTAAGGATACCCCATTATTTATGAACATTTCCATGTTAGTAAGCAGTAAAAATAAGTACATAAAAAAGCATCATTTTTCCGAGTATTTTTATTACCTTCGTGACCTTATAATTCAAGAATTATTTTATTGATAATTAAGTAATTAACATATCTATTTTTATGCAACTCGGTGAAAAAATTATACCGGTAAATATTGAGAACCAGATGAAGACAGCATATATAGATTATGCTATGTCGGTTATTGTCTCAAGAGCACTTCCGGATGTGCGTGATGGATTAAAACCGGTACATCGTCGGGTTCTCTTCGGAATGTACGAATTAGGTGTTTTCTCGAACAGACCGTACAAAAAATCTGCTCGAATAGTAGGTGAGGTGTTAGGGAAATATCATCCCCATGGCGATACATCAGTTTACGATGCCATGGTCAGAATGGCACAGGAATGGAGTCTTCGATATCCGTTGGTCGATGGTCAGGGTAATTTCGGCTCTATGGACGGAGATAATGCTGCGGCCATGAGATACACGGAAGCAAGGTTTCAAAAGATCGCGGAAGAGATGCTTGCTGATCTTGAAAAAGGCACAGTTGATTTTCAATTAAATTTCGATGACTCATTGAAGGAGCCCGTTGTCCTTCCCTCGGGAATCCCAAATCTGTTGGTAAACGGCGCATCAGGTATTGCTGTCGGAATGGCAACAAATATGGCGCCTCATAATCTCAGTGAGGTCATTGATGGTATTATAGCCTATATTGATGATCGCAATATAACAATAGCTGAATTGATGAAATATATCAAAGCACCGGATTTCCCGACAGGAGGGGTTATCTATGGATATGATGGGGTCAAGGAAGCATATGAAACGGGAAAGGGGAGAATTGTGATCAGAGGTGAAACAAAAATTGAACAGGAAGAAAATGGACGGGAAAGGATAATCGTCACTTCCGTTCCATATCAGGTTAATAAATCGGAGATGATCAAAAAAACAGCCGATCTTATTAATGATAAAAAGATTGAAGGGATAACCGATATTCGAGATGAGTCTGACCGCTCTGGCGTCAGGATTGTTTATGAGCTGAAAAAAGAGGCGATTACTAATGTGGTTCTGAATAAACTATATCAGATGACCCCGTTACAGAACTCTTTTAGCATCAATAATATCGCTCTTGTGAATGGACGTCCCGTGACCCTGACTTTGAAGGATCTGATCGTTCATTATATTGATCATCGTCATGATGTGGTGACCAGAAGGACGGAATTTGACTTGAAAGAAGCTCAAAAACGCGCTCACATTCTTGAAGGACTGCTCATTGCGCTTGATAATATTGATGCCGTCATTTCACTGATCAGATCCTCTCGAACACCCGAAGATGCAAAAACCGGACTGGTTCAGAATTTTCAACTTTCTGATATTCAGGCAAAGGCAATTCTTGAAATGCGGCTTCAGCGGCTTACAGGTTTGGAGCGTGAAAAAATCAAAGAGGAATATGATGAATTGTTAAAACTTATCGAAGATCTGAAGGATATTCTTGCTCATCAAGAACGAAGGATGGAAATTATTAAGGAAGAATTAAAAGTCATCAAGGAAAAATATGGGGACGAAGCAAGATCCCAGATTATTTATGCAGCTTCTGATTTTAGGATTGAAGATACCATTGCAGATGAGAATGTCGTTATCACGATTTCTCACATGGGTTATGTGAAAAGGACGCCTTTAACGGAATACCGTGTCCAATACCGGGGAGGACGTGGGGTTAAAGGAACAGATATTCGTGATGAGGATTTTCTTGAACATCTTTTCGTCGCTACCAATCATAACTATCTTTTACTCTTTACAGAAAATGGTAAAGTTTTTTGGTTGAGGGTTTTTGAGATTCCGGAAGGCGGAAAGACATCAAAAGGAAGGGCAATTCAAAATCTCATCAATATTGAGAGCGACGATAAGGTCAGAGCGTTTATCAACGTTAAAAATTTAAAGGATGAAGATTACATAAACTCTAATTTCATCATTTTAGCAACAAAAAGGGGAACGATTAAGAAAACATCGCTCGAAGCATATTCCAGGCCTCGCCAAAGTGGGATTAATGCAATCACAATAAATGAAGGAGACCAGTTATTGGAGGCGAAATTGACAGATGGAAATAATGAAGTAGTAATGGCCTTGAAATCAGGACGGGCAATCCGATTCAATGAGAAGTCGGTTCGACCGATGGGACGAAATGCGGCAGGGGTTCGTGGAATTACTTTATCGGGTATTGACAATGAGGTAATTGGAATGATATGCATTCCAATTGATAAAAAATGTGAAGTACTTGTTGTTTCTGAGAATGGCTATGGTAAGAGGTCAGACATTGAAGATTACAGGATCACAAATCGAGGTGGAAAAGGAGTTAAAACACTGAATATCACCGATAAGACAGGCTCTCTTATTGCTATAAAAGGTGTATCTGATAATGATGATCTTATGATTATTAATCGTTCGGGTATTATAATCCGTATGGCAGTGTCTGATTTGAGGGTAATGGGAAGAGCAACCCAGGGAGTACGCCTGATCAAAATTAATGAAGGAGATGCAATTGCGGCCGTTGCAAAGGTCGAAGTTGAGGAAGGAACAGAGAATATTGAAGAAGGAAAGGAAAAGGAGAATCAGTCTGTTCCCGAAGCCAACGATGATAAGCCAACTCATCCGGTTTTTCCTGAACCTGAAAATTAATTTTTACATAATCGACATACAATCAGATGGCATTTGCTATATTTGCCAGCTAATAATTAAAACATCAACTCCTAAATTTAAAGTGATTATCCGTTCAAACACCGTATATACAAAACGTGGATGATAATATTGGATATTCCATATGACCATTAAAAATTAAAATTCCTAGCAAATGAAAAGAGTATTCATTGGATGTTTTCTGATTTTTGCATTTACTGTTGCTCAAAGTCAGAGTGTTATTACGCAAACAGCGTACAACTTTTTAAAAGAGTCTCTTAGAGCAAAATCGACGGAAGAAAAACAAAAAAAATTAGACGAAGCCAAAAAATACATTGATGAATCTTCGGCTAATGCTGAATCTTCGGCTGATGCAAAGACATTTTTTTATAAAGCATTGATATATATAAATTTGTACCGTTTATCTCCCAATGATTCCACTTTGTTTTCTACGGCATTGAGCTCTTTTAAAAAAGCTTATTCCTTAGATACAAAACAAAAATTCACGGATGAGATAAGAGTGAATGTTGACACCTTACGCCAAAGCCTTTATCAAAAAGGTGTTGATAAATTCAACCAAAAGGAGTTTGAAGAATCTATGACCCAGATTGAATTGGCAGCTAATGTTTATTCTATTCTTAATTTTACCGACACGACTTTACTATTAACAGCCGCTGTTGCTGCCGAAAGGGCAGGCAGACCGGAAAAGGCACGTGACTACTATTTGACTGTTTTAAAAGCCGGTAAGAATACACCGGATATTTTCTTTGGATTGGCGGTTTTCTATACAAAATTAAAGGATAAAAATAATGCATATGAGATCATTAAGAAGGGTAGGGAACTTTATCCGAAGAACCAGGACCTTATAAAAGCTGAAACAAATATGTATCTTGCATTTGGTGAAGATGATAAGGCATTGGAGAAACTTACTATAATTGCTCAGGCAGATACTGCTAATCCCTCTGTTTTTTATGCACTGGGAACTTTATATAATAAAGTCTATAACGATACTTCAAAAACAAAAGAGGTAAGAGAATCTATGCTGAATAAGGCGGTAGAGGCTTATCAAACGGCTATTTCACTTAATCCGAATTATTTTGAACCGTTTTTTAATCTTGGAATATTGTATAATAACGTTGCTGCTGAAATTCTGTTAAAAGCAAATAATTTACCAAACGATGCAACGACTGAATATGATAAATTGAAGGCTGAAGCTGATTCATACCTCAGCAAAGCAATTCCTTTTCTTGAAAAAGCCTCAGAAATCAGTCCTACCGATTTGGATACAATGATGGCATTAAAGCAAATCTATGTCAGATTGAAACTGACTGATAAAGCCAAAGCTATTAATGAGAAAATTATAGACTTGCAAAAGAAGTAGGATAGATTACTTAAGTAAAAATCAAGAAGAGACTGTTTCGAATAGAAACGGTCTTTTTCTTTTGAGGGGAGTGGATAATAAAAATCTAAGAAAATTTGATTTTATTTTGATGTCTATTATTATTTCGGAATTGCAAGTTAACAAACCTTCTGCTTAACATAATATTAATTATAGGATATATAGAAATTAATAATTAATTGATTTTGTGTCGTTTAAGTTTTAGAAAAGCAAACATAATTCCCCGGAATAGAAAAACTCGCAAAAGAAAATCACACCAAGACGGTACTTTTGGAAACAGATTTCTAGGAGAAAATTAATTCAATTTCGAAGCAAAAACAACAGGACCGGAATGGAATTATTACTATTTTTGCCGTCAATCTAACTGCTACTAATGAGAATTGCTGTTACCGGCGCTAATGGACATGTCGGCGTTAATCTTTGTAAAGCTCTTTTGACACTCAATCACGAGGTTAGAGCTCTCGCCCATCATAATATTCAAGAGTTACAAGGTCTCCCGCTCGAGCTTGTAAATGGTGATGTTTTAGATTATCAATCTTTAAAGATTTTTCTTAAAGATATTGATGTGGTCTATCACCTTGCTGCCCGAATTTCTATAACGGGTGATTCCGAGGGTTTGGTATCAAAAACTAATGCAAATGGTACTCAGAATATTTTAAATGCAGCGATTGAATGCAAAGTAAAACGTTTTATCCATTTCAGCTCCATTCACGCTTTCCGGCAAAAACCCAATGATTCTTTGCTTGATGAAACCAGGCCCTTAGTGGATTCAGAAGGGTTTGCTTATGATCTTTCCAAAGCGACCGGAGAAAGGTATGTTAACCAAGCCGTTAAAAACGGATTAGATGCGGTAATTCTTAGTCCGACTGCGATTTTTGGCCCTATGGATCCTCAACCCTCTTTGGTAGGGAGCGCCGTGTTGCAATTATATTATAATAAGATCCCGGCTTTAGTACCGGGCGGTTATAACTGGGTGGATGTGAGAGATGTCGTATCGGGTGCAATTTCAGCAATGCAACGAGGACGGACTGGTGAAAAATATCTCTTGGCAGGACATTGGCATACACTAAAAGAACTGTCAGCGCTAATTCAGGAGTATACCGGGAAGAACACCGTTAAAACAGTTCTTCCTTTCTGGGTTGCCAGGGTCGGTTTACCTTTTATCACTGCCTATAGCATGTTATCTAAGTCAAAACCTTTGTATACCAGCGAATCACTGACAATAATTGGAGAGGGAAATAAAATGATCTCCCACACAAAAGCCCAGAATGAACTGGGATTTTGCCCAAGACCTTTCGCGGAAACAATTCGTGACCTGTTGGAATATTTCAAGCTTAACGGTTATATACCAAACGCTAAATAAATCATATGGGTAAATCTACTTTTTATCTGATCGTATATGCCTGGATTGCTATTGCGATTTTTATCTTTCCGATTATTATCAGGGTAATAGTTCCTTATGGCCGGCATACTAATAATAAATGGGGTGCCATGATTGACAACCGGCTTGGATGGATTATTATGGAATCTCCCGCCTTACTGGTTTTTGCAATTTTTTTTCTTTTTGGAACATTGAAACACAATGCCGTGACCTGGACATTTTTCTCCTTGTTTCTCCTTCATTATGTGAACAGAACCTTAATCTTCCCGTTCAGACTGCATACAAATGGCAAGAAGATGCCATTGGCAATCGTCTTTATGGCTATTTTTTTTAATTTAATTAATGGATTTCTTAATGGCTATTATTTTGGGTTCTTAGCCGATCAATATACGCTTCAGTGGTTTTCTGATCCGAGATTTCTTTTTGGAATCACCCTGTTCTTCTTTGGAATGGGTATCAACTGGCATTCCGATAATATATTGATTCATTTGAGGAAACCTGGTGAAACAGGCTATATAATCCCTCATGGCGGATTTTTTGAACTGATTTCTTGTCCCAATCACTTTGGTGAATTAATTGAATGGTTTGGCTTTGCATTACTCACCTGGAGTTCACCCGCTTTAGCTTTTGCAATCTGGACTTTAGTGAATCTGATGCCCAGGGCTTTGCACCATCATCAATGGTATCAATCAATTTTTCCGGATTACCCAAAGAAACGCAAAGCTATACTCCCATATCTTTTATAAGGATTTTTGAGTACCGGGATTACAAAGAAAATAAAAACACCGATGGGAACTTTCTCTGTCCGAAAAAGTTCCCATCCCGTTTTCCTGGCAACCGTAGCTGCCAAGTTCGTTCAAGTTACGGTTATTATGGTTGGTTTACTTAATTAGGGTCTCCCCTTCTCTTTCTTCCCGCTTCTCCCCTTTCACATCCCTTGCGGTTTGCTTGGTGGAGTAACCTGTCTGAAGTTTGTCCGAAATATGTTCGACTCTTGCGGATTCGTCATCTTTCCGGCCCGGATCGGGAATGCTGTCACCTTGCGGTTCCTGCCTCCCCCTTTCCTGCTTCAATGCAGACCTTTTATCGCTCACCTGAAGAATCAAATTTACATTATTGTATTTGAGAAAAGCAAATTTTTCCTCCTCCAAATATGAACATTTTTTAAAGCAATGTTATTAACAATTTGTTAATAAGCAATGGAAAGGAATAATTTGAAGATTAACAAACTAACAAGAGATTATTTCCTGTTGTTAATAAAATGTTAAAAAGATGTTGATTACTCGATTGTCACGGTCAAATTTCTTGCCGACAGCGCATCCGAGATTGGCTTGAGTACCTTAAAATCACCGGTTTTTATTACACATTTCCCTTTATAATGAGCTGTTAAAGCACATTGCTCAGCTTGCTGAGGTTCATGATGGCATACTTCAATCAGGGAAGTTATTACAAAATTGAAAGTATTTATATTATCATTAAATAAGACGAGGTTTTTATAATTACCACTACTGTCTTTTTCGAAATCAAAAGGTTTTATTTTTGGTCTTGGCATAAACTAAAAATAGTCCTCAATATTACAAATATTCTTATGGCTAAACACTAATTTAGAGGATTATTTATTTGACCTATGAATTTTTTATCCTTTATCAGGCAAATAGAAAAAATGTTTGATGGTCCCCTGCCGGGATTTCCCGCCCATATGAAGATGTCGTCACTTGCAAGAATTCATCAATTAATGAACCGCTTTCAGTCATACAATATTATTCAGAGCAGTGTTCTTTTATTATTATATCCATTCAGGGCTGAGGTTGGACTGGTTCTGACTTTGAGAAATGAATACAAAGGGATTCATTCCGGGCAAATCAGTCTACCCGGCGGAAAATTTGAGGAAGATGATGAGAGCTTGATTTTCACTGCACTCCGTGAAGCGAAAGAGGAAATTGGGATCAATCCAAAACAGGTACAAATTTTGGGACAACTTACTCCATTATATATCCCTCCCAGCAAATTTTTAGTAACACCTGTCGTAGGATTTATTTCTTTCAGACCTGAATTTATTGCTGAGCCATACGAGGTTGCTAAAATAATCGAGATACGGGTATCTGATTTATTAAATGACGAGGTGATTCAACAAAAGAAGATTAATTTGAAAGTCGGATTGTCTTTAAAGGTGCCTTGTTTTTCGATTGATGGAAATCTGATTTGGGGGGCTACTGCAATGATATTAAATGAGTTCAAGGAAATGATAAAACCCATTCCAGATATTCTTTAGGCAATTGGTTTCAGAAAGGATCTGAATAATGCTCACTATTGATTGGTAAAACAAAAAGAAGCAGGAATTCGGCCAACTTTATACGTGTTTAATAAGGTCTTCTTTGATGAGTTATACTGATAAATAGTCCCATTCTGTACATAATCCAGAACATCAGAAACAAAGATTGACCCGTTAGTTGGGTGGATTGACAATCCATAAAATACCCGGCCATTGGATGGTATATAAGGTTGAGAAGGAATATCATCTGAAGTGACAGCCATCTGATAAACCCCGGTCTTAATATAATATATAGTATCTCCTGTCGGGTTTATACAGAGTTTTTTGGGAAGATTTCCATCATTAGGGAAAGTGAATGTTTTTTCAACAATCCGTAAAAGAGGATCAATCCTGATTAAACTGGGAGATTCGTAAAAATCATAACCGCCCGTGCACAGAACCCATATTTTTTGCTTCTTATCAATAACAATACCCAACGGTTCTTTCCCGGTTGTAATACTATCGATGATAAGATCGGTTTTGGTATCGATGATAAATATCTGTGCTTTTCTTTTGTCATTGGTTTGGCTAAAATTTCCGACGCTTGTAACAAACATATAATGATCGAATTTAGCCAAAACTTCGGTCCAATTTGGAATAGGAATTTCCTTGGTTATGGTAAAGGTCGTTAAGTCAATTACGGCGATATTTTTCTTTAGGCTGGTAACATAAGCCTTAGTTGAATCAACTAGTTCCAGATAACGTGGCGAATAAAACCCTGAGATGGAGGTATATGATTTGAAGTCTTTTAGAGTGACTACTTCGATTCGGTTAGAGTTATTAACCACAATTAACCCATAGTCCTTAAATAGGATCATCGATTGAGCTACGTCGCCAAGACCGCGTTGATTCACCTTTTTATAGACATCCTGAATCACAGTATTGGTAGCGTTATCAATATAGGAAACGGAAGCGTTACCCCAATTGTAATTCCCTTCATTTATTACAAAAATTCCCTTTGAATAGTCATCAACGGATGTGATCGTAGTATCAGTTGGTGATTCTACAGGAGTTTCACGAATAGGTGTTTTAGAGCAGGATGCCACGAAAATGGCTAACAACGATAATATATAAAGAGGGTGATTAAAATATTTTATTCTCCTTTTCTCTCTCACTTACTGAATTTTAGATTTCTTCCTATTTTAGTTGATTCCCTTTTTAAATGAGAACTTCAAGGTAAACGAATAATTTATTCCAGGCATCGGCCTGCTGGCAACAGATTGGTAATCTATATCAAATAGATTATTTATTTGAATCTGTAAAGATAATATAAAATTTTTCAAACCAATATTTTTTCCAAAAATTATATTTGACAACCAATAGTCTGGCATATAATACAGATTATCGGTTGAGGTAAATCTTTTTCCGACAAAGAGAAAATTATATTTCAGATAGAACTTCCAACGCTCCAGGGAGATGGTGCTGTTCAGGTTGTTAACGGGTATATAAATCAGTTGTTTTCCGACTTTATTATCGTTTGGGGTTTGTGCCTTTTCATTGGTGGAAAGGCAAAAGGTATAGTTTACTTTTAACCCCAATTCAAATCCAAGAATATACCAATCAATATTTGTTCCTATTTCAATGCCCCGTGCATTGACCTGGCTGACATTTTCGGGCTTCCACAAACTACTGTTTCCTTCAAACGGAGTCCAGACGATCATATCGTAGATCCACGAATAATACCCGGAAAATGTTGCTTCGAAAAACAATCTTTTGTTGTCGGAAATATAGTTGTATGTGCTTCCAAGTTCAATTGAATAATTTTTTTCCGGTTTTAAATCCGGATTTCCGGAAATTTCCCAATAGAGATCATTCAGTGTCGGATAACGATAATTCCGTGCTGCATTTGCCGTAAACACCAAATTAACCTTTTGGAACGGTTTATACTCTATGCCAATGGTCGGAATTAATGGCATAAACTTTCCATCGAGGATATCATCACGAACGACTAAAGATGATTTAATTTTTTTGTTGAATTCATATTTAATTTCGGCAAATAAACTCAAGGTTGATCGGGTTTTCATTCCTTCATAACTATCGGAATGGACCCAATCATAATTAAAATCGATACCAGGCTTTAAACTTAGATTTCGTATCTTATAATAGGTAAATCTGATCTGGTTGATCCAGGTATAGGATTGGTGGTTCGCATCAAAAAGTAAATTCTTGTAATTCATAAACTGATCTGATAACGCTGAATGAATCATCAGACTCAAACCAGGCACCACATATTTATATTCGATTACTGCCCTGAGGGCATTATCAGATTCTTTCTCAAAGTACCCGGTGTCGGAATTCGAGGTCGTTGGGGGAAGATTTCGATCCGCCTTGCTGTACCAAATTTTCGCGTTGAACAGATGCTTGTCTTTGAGTTTCCAGAAGAATTCCTGAGAGATACCGTAAATTTGAAAAGAAGCATTTTGCTGATTTACGGATTTTCCCAAATAATCATTATAGTAAGGGAAATCATTAAGCCCAGAGGAATAGTTGAATTTAGTATGCGACTGAAAGAACCGGGTCCCTATGGAAACATTTATATTTGTAGTGTAATTGTCAAAACTGCCTACCGTCTGGGCAAGCGTCAGGTCGGCAATATTATTCCAATCCGGATTTGTTACAAGGTTTATTACCCCCCCAAATGCGCCACTAGTGCTTGATATACCGGCGGCTCCGTATAGAATTTCAATTCCATCGATCTGTGAGACAGGGACAAGAGAGAGATCGATTTGTCCCAGCATTGGAGAATTTAAATTTATTCCATTCCATTCGACTTGCGTATGCTGGGCTGTTGTCCCCCGGAAAGAAGGTGTTGACAAGGTTCCATTTCCATAAGATTTAATAAAAATAGTGGAATACTCGGATAGAATCGTAGAAAGATCGGCGTTTAATTGGGGAATAAGAATAACAGAATCTAATTTGACTCTTTTAAATCCCTGATTATCCAAAATAAAATTTGATCTTATTTCAAATTCAGGTAAACGAAGCGTATCCTTAGTATGTTGGGCAGTGGAAATCTTGCTAAAACCAACTAAGAATAAAAAAGACAGAGAGAAATGAAAGTATTTATTTAACCTTATCAAAATTTACGAGACAACATCAGAGGCTAATTCCTGATTATTTTTTTAAAAGCAAATCTTCCATCCTCGAACAGGAAACTGGCCAGATAGATCCCATTGGCTAAGGAGGATAAATCCAATCCGCATTTTCCTGTAAAAGAACCAGAAGTAATTGTCTTGCCAAATATATCAGAAATGGAAAAAATGATTTTGGAATTCGATTTATTGACAATGGTTATTCTATCTGATACGGGATTTGGATAAAGGAAAATTTGGAATGCTTCACTTATTTCGTCCTCCCCTTCTACAGCGTAATGGAGAACAGCAATTGCATCAAGATCAAAACCTCCGGTATCAAAAGGTGTTGGCCAGGGGTCGTTTACTTTGTGTCCTTGCGAATCATAAGTGGCATAAGCATCTTGTATGCAACCAACAACATCAATCACACGTACCATGATAATATGGTTAATATCAATCCCGACACTGTCTTTCAGGTCTTCCAGATCAAATGGGGTTCCATAAAGACCACGATATTTACCGGCGAAATTGTGAATTTTAGTTGCATCAGTTGTACCAAAAGTAGACGTTTGGGATGATTCAGGAGTCAGCGAAATGGCGGGAAAGCGCACAAAATGGGATCCATCGGAACTGACTTCAACGAAAGCTAACTCAAGAAAAACATCATCAAAGCTGTTTTCAAAAATTGCAAAATCAAAACCAGATCCATTGGCAATAGGAGAATAAAATTCAAGTGTAGCACTGCCCCCATCTCCCAGTGAAAGGACAAAGAAGTCAGCGGTATCCGTTGTCATATAGATATTGCCGTATGTTGTCCTATTTGATCCGCCAAATGTCTTAGTCGTATCAGAAATATCAATAAAACCTCGTTCCACCTGACAAGATTGTGCCCATCCGATGATGATCGAACTATCCTTGTATATTGCAGTGGTTCCGGGATTTCCAACGGGAGGAGGAAATTGCGCTGAAACGTCGATCGCTACCACTAAAAAACAAATACCAAAAATTAAGTAGATCAGGTATTTTCGTATCCATTTTATAAAGGCAAAGAATTTTGACATAAAAGACATAAAAGTCAAGGTTGAAGCTTATTCTTTAACGAATTTTTTTGTTGCAATTCCTTGATCGGTTTTTACAGTCAGAAAGTATAATCCGCGAGGCAAGTTTGAGCAGTTGACTTTGATGAGTGTATTGGTCTTGGTATAAAGCTTATTGTATGATTTACCGGAAGGATCTGATATAAGAACTTCCTTTATTATGAGGCTCTGATCATTTAATTCGATGATTAAATCATTAATAACAGGATTTGGAAATAAAGAAAATTGCGGAGAAGTTGAATGGGAGGTTATACCGACCGGTGTACGGTAGTCAATTGCAATAGCGTCAGCATTTATACCTGTTGTATACGAACCGATTGAGTCACCGGTATTGGTCGCGATTACCCCACGCCCATAAGAGATTAAATTTCCAAGATTCATATACAGTAATTTATTTACATAATCAACGGCAACGGAAGTGATGACGACTCTATTGATATATCCAGGGTCAGGGATAACCACTGTATCCTGAATTTGATGTGAACGCAAATTAAATGTACCGATGCCATAGTTCATCTTGGCATAAAGTAGACTATCTAAAATACCGTATCCCACTCCTAAATTAACTCCAAGAGGAATATTTATAAAACTATTAACAAAATATGCATACCTGGTAATGTTCCCGACTTTGATGGATACATCCGGGGTTTCACAAACCCCATAGATATAACCATTGTAAGCATATAAATTTATAATTCCCTTGGCATCAGTTCCAAAATTGATCTCCCTGGTTAGTGTCCAATTGTTAGTATTGATTACCGCTAATTTTCCTTCTGTGCTATTAAAACCGCCATTTACAGCAACATAAAGGCTATCATTAATATAAATTGCATCTCCGCAATCACCGGAAATATTTAAAGTTCTGGAAATTAAAGAGAGATCATCAGCATTTAAAATTTCCACAAAGAACCGTTTTATCGGCCATTGTTTTGTAACAATTAAACGGTTATTTACTAAGCATAGTTTGCCAAGACCGGAATCAGCAATTGCAGCCACTCTTTGGTAGGTGTCAATATTATATTTAATAATAGAATCTTGGGCGGCAACATATGCAAAGCTTCCTTTAATAATAACATCTTGCGCTGATTGTGTATATATAGTTCCGAAGATATTGGTTTGTTGTGTAATGGGATTATAAGTCTGGGCGGTAACATAATCAGATGGTGAAGGACTTGATTCATATTTTCCACCGTTTACAACAATTACCTGATTAACCCATTCATTTCGCTGAGCTGAAACAATGTTACTGATTAACAATGAAATTAACATAAGCAGTAAACAAAAAAGGATAGATTTTTTCATATATCAATTTTAAAAATTAAACAACAATTAAAAACATTGTACTCATACAATATAAAAACAAAAATACAATTTTTTCTATCTGATTTTGAATTTTTCTAATTTTGTTCTTTCTTTTTAATTCAATATGTCGACTTGTTTGTTTTTTTGCAATAGAAGATTTTTTTTTCTTGTATTTTTTTCTTTACTCTTTTTTTTTATAATGCCTTCTTGCCGGTCGCATAAAGCGATGTGTGATGCGAACAGGCAATATAAAACCATAAAGATTGGCAAAAACCGAAATAAATTAAAAGGAGTTCCGTATAACAAAATATCCCGATCAGTAAGAAAAGATTATGTAATCCGGAATAGTCGGTGAAACAATATCAGTTGTTATTTGAATTATTCCGTTTCTTTTTCAAAAAAATCTTCAGGTTTGGGATAATAAAGGTTTTCTATGGATTTTGCTTCAGAGAATGTGAAAAAAGTAAATATACCCTCTGAACAAAGTTGGGAGTTTGCATCGAAAATTTTTACACTAATATCGGCTAAATTTTTTCTAAGTTGAATGACTTTTGAACGTATCTGAAGAGGTCCCTTATTGATATAAATAGGTTTCCGGTATTTTATTTCTGCTTTTGAAGTTACTCCTGTTTTTTTTACTTTTGTATAAACTGTCCAACTTGCGATTTCATCCATCAATGTCGCTTGTATTCCACCATGGAGAACATTCCGGTAACCTTCAAAAGATGACTTGGGTATCCAATTTGAAATAATCTCATCACCATCTTCACTAAATGTCAGTTGAAGCCCGTTTTCGTTTGTCTGCGCACATCCAAAACAATTATAGCCCTCTAAAGATGCAAATGGGTTTGCAATTTTTCTCATAAAGCCCTGAATTTGCAAATCTTATTTTTGGATTCCGAGCTTGAATTTTGTGACCTTGATGGCTTTCCCCAACTCGTCATATTCAATCCATGGACCATCTTTTTGGTCGTCAATATATTTACCGGAAATCTTGAATTTACCGTTTCGATAGAATTCTTTATACTCTCCGGAAAGCTTGTCCCCTGCATAATTTGATAAAACCTGAATAGTATCATTCTCAAAAAATGTTTTTTGGGTTCCTTCAAATTTCCCTTCTTTATAATTATAGATGGCAATCGTTTTCCCATTTTGAGTAAACCATTTTGATGTTCCGTCTTTTTGATCATTCATATAATTGGATTCTTCCTTAAGTTTTCCATTATCATAAAAAAGTCTGACGACACCATTCTTCTTGCCATTTTTATAATTCGTTTCAGAGAGAATGGATTCATTATATTGATTATAGGATATCACAGAACCATCCAATAAACCGTTTTTATAATTCTCGACCGATGTAATCTTTCCTTTTCTGTCAAGTTGAACAGAAATACCATTCTTTAATCCATTAGAATAAAATTCAATTTTCTGGATCATTCGATTTGGATGATAGCCAATCCAATTGTTAATTTTTTTATTTTCGAAGTAATATCCCTTCATAACGATTTCACCACTTTTTTCTTCCCAATAACCGGTCTTTAAGTTGTTGGCATCGAATTGGTTCAAGGTGTCATCAACATTTTTTTCATGAGGTTTTTGGGCAACCAATGAGAGGGAACCCAACAAAAAAATAGCGAACATTAGGTACACGGTTTTTTTCATCTTTTTACTATTTGATTAGGTTTCATATAATTCGTTCAAGGTAAATTATAACGGTGTGGAGACAATGTTTCTTGTGAGAGATTTCTTTTATTAACCAAAATTATACCATTTCCGCATACAAATCAAAATCCTCCGATCCAATAATTTTAACTTCACAGAACTGTCCTGGTTCAGGATCCGTGAAACTTTTCTTGATCATTATTTCATTATCGACTTCCGGAGAATCCATTTCAGAACGTGCGATATAACCGGTTTCTGAAATTCGATCTACCAAAACTTTTATTGTTTTACCGACTTTCAGCATATTCAATTGATATGAAATTGCTCCCTGGGCATCCATTATTTCATCCGCTCTCTGTTGCTTTACTTTTTCAGGAACATTATCGATCAAAGAAAAGGCTTTTGTGTTTTCTTCATGAGAATAGTTGAATACCCCAAGCCGGTCAAATTTATATTCGTTCACGAAATTCAACAGTTCCTTGAATTCTTTGTCTGTTTCTCCCGGATAACCAACCATCAGGGTAGTCCTTAATCCAATGCCAGGTACTTTATGCCGGATGGTATCAATCAGCTTTTTAGTCTTATCGGCTGTAATATTCCGATGCATTGATTTAAGGATTCTGTCGTTGATGTGTTGAAGAGGAATATCAAGATACTTACAGATGTTAGTATGCCGATTCATTATATCCAGTACTTTCATTGGAAAACCATCAGGGAATACATAATGAATTCTCAGCCACTCCAAACCAGGCAATAGCGCCAGATTTTCAACAAGTTCTGGCAATTTTTTTTCATGATAGAGATCAATGCCATAATAGGCAGTGTCCTGAGAAATTAAATTAATTTCTTTTACTCCTGATTTAATTAAAAATTTTGATTCATTAAGAATATTTTCGATCGGTTTGGAAATATGTTTTCCGCGAATAAGCGGGATAGCACAAAAAGAGCATTTCCTGGTACATCCTTCAGAAATTTTCAGATATTCATAATGAGAAAGTGTTGTAATAGAACGCTCCCCGATTAGCTCCTTTTTATAGTGTCCGCCAATTTTCCGGATGATTTGTTCCATTTCATTGACCCCATAGAAAGCATCAACCTCTGGTATTTCAATTTCGAGTTGTTGCCTGTATCTTTGGGATAGACAACCGATGACAAAAACCCTTGAAACATAACCATTTCTTTTTGCCTCAACAAACTGAAGGATGGTATTGATCGATTCTTGTTTTGCATCGCCAATAAATCCGCAGGTATTAATGATTACGGTATCATAACCGCTTATCCTTTCCGGATCGAAAATAACTTTAATATGGCTTGCTTCGATTTGTCGGGTCAATTGTTCTGAATCGATCAGGTTTTTCGAACATCCCAGCGAAACAAAACCAATAGTATTGAGTTGTGATTTGGTTTTCAAGGTTTCTTACTACTGATTGAAAAGAGTATCAACGAATTCCTGACGGTTGAATAATTGAAGGTCTTTTATCCCCTCCCCGACCCCAATATATTTAACCGGGATTTTAAACTGATCGGAAATACCAATGACGACTCCTCCCTTGGCAGTTCCATCCAGTTTTGTCAGGGCAATTGCATTTACTTCAGTGGCAGCTGTGAATTGTTTTGTCTGTTCATAAGCATTTTGCCCGGTCGAAGCATCTAATATCAGAAGCACTTCATGGGGAGCGTCAGGAATTAGTTTTTGAATGACTTTTCTGATTTTGGAAAGTTCGTTCATGAGATTAATCTTATTATGAAGGCGTCCGGCGGTATCAATGATAACGACATCAATGTTTTTTGCTATGGCATTCTTTACGCTGTCATAGGCAACGGAAGCCGGATCTGCTCCCATCCCCAGGTGGATAAATGGAACGTCGACCCGTTGTGCCCAAATGCTGAGCTGATCTACTGCGGCAGCCCGGAAAGTATCTGCGGCACCAAGTAGAACGGATTTTCCGGATTTTTTAATTTGATATGCCAGTTTCCCGATGGTTGTCGTCTTTCCAACTCCATTAACACCAACGACTATAATGACATAAGGAGACTTAAAGTGAGATGGAATGAATTCGCTGAAATCCACGATATTATTTTCATGAAGAAGGGAAACGATTTCTTCCTTCAGGATAATATTAAGCTCAGCGGTTCCTAAATATTTATCTTTTGCTACCCTTGTTTGAATTCGCTCAATAATTCTAAGCGTTGTTTCGACTCCAACATCTGAAGTGACTAATATTTCTTCAAGTTTGTCAAGAATTTCGTCGTCAACCTTAGCCTTTCCAACGATTGCTTTAGAAATTCTAGAAAAAATACTCGTTTTTGTTTTCTCTAGTCCTTTTTCCAGACTTTCTTTGTTTTCTTTTGAGAAAATATTCAAAAGGCCCATACATCAGAATATTATATTGAACTATTAAACTCCCCGACGGATATAAAAAAAGCTTTTTTCTGATTGAAAAAAGCTTTTTCAACACCCAGATATCGCACTAACTTTCTTTATTAGCCAGAAAGTCTTTAACCATATCATTGGGAACAATAGATTCTTTGAAGATATATGCGCCTGTTTTTGGCGATTTTACCATACGGATAACTTTTGTAAGATCCTTGCCTGTGGAACTTTTAAAGCTAGCAACTACTTTCTTTGCCATATAATCAGATTATTTAATTTCTTTATGAACGGTAACTTTTTTCAGATATGGATTATACTTTTTTATTTCCAATCTTTCTGGAGTATTCTTCTTGTTTTTTGTCGTTATGTATCTTGAAATACCAGGGACACCACTTGTTTTCTGTTCAGTACATTCCAGAATTACCTGTATTCGTTGATCTTTACTCTTCTTTGCCATTTTACTTTTTCTCGGTTTTTAAGGACTGCAAAATTAATTCATTTCTGCTTAAAAACAAAAATATTTTGATACTTTTATTCCCATTAATACTGTATCATATTCATTTATTATCAAATAATGAGTCTTTGGCATTCATATATTACCGGATATAAGGCATATCTTCAGTTGGAAAAATCGCTATCCACTAACTCCATCGAAGCATATTTGCATGATATCGAAAAATTGTGCCAGTATTTAAAGATATGTAATCTTGAAATAGGTCCTGAGAACATTAAACATCAGGATTTGGTGAATTTTTTAAAATGGATAACTGAACTTGGAATGACAGCCCGTTCCCAGTCGAGAATAATCTCCGGATTAAAGGGATTCTTCAAATATTTATTGTTGGAGAACTTGATTCGCAAAGATCCCACTTGCCTTCTTGAATCGCCTCAGATCGGAAGAAAATTACCAACCGTCATAAGTATTGAAGAAATTGAGGTTCTTCTTGGTTCCATTGATCTCAGCCTCCCGGAAGGGAAACGGAACAAAGCCATTCTCGAGACAATCTACGGATGTGGATTACGGGTATCGGAATTGGTCGATTTGAAAATTTCAAATTTGTTTTTTGATGATGGATTCATTAAAGTTGTCGGAAAAGGTAATAAAGAAAGACTAATTCCAATTGGCCGCATTGCCCAATCGGAGATAAAATATTATTTATCTGATGTCAGGAACCATTTAATTATTAAGCCTGGAAATGAGGATATTGTTTTTCTAAACCGACGGGGAGCAAAACTGACCAGAGTAATGATTTTTACGATTATCAGGCAACTAACAAGAAAGATTGGTCTTAAAAAAACAATTAGTCCGCATACGCTGCGTCATTCTTTTGCTACTCATCTTATTGAAGGAGGAGCTGATTTGAGGGCGATCCAGGAAATGCTTGGACATGAGTCAATAACCACCACGGAAATATACACTCATTTGGACAAGGACTTTCTGAGGAGTACAATTATTCAATATCATCCAAGATCAAAATAATAAATAACCCGGAGGGAAAGCTTTCCCCTCTCCCATCATTTGAATGGAGAGTTTGGTTCCTTTGCCATGTGATTATAAACCATTTTATCCATAAACTTCGGGAAGAATTTATTTAAGCATACGGTCATTTTTCCCTGTGAAGTCATGATGAGTCTGTCTTTTCTTTTATTTATTGCTCTGATAATTTCTGATGCAACATGCTCAGCCGACATTAATTTATTCTCCTCCAATGGAGTTTCTCCCTGTGCGGACCCATCTTTCGATAATGCAACATTCCGGATGTTTGAAGTTGTAAATCCCGGACACGCAGTTAGCACGTGCAAACCGGTTTTTAAGTTTTCGATTCGGATAACTTCCAGAAATCCATTTAATGCAAATTTTGAAGCAGAATATCCCGTTCTTCCGGGTAATCCTTTGTATCCTGCCACTGAAGAGATTCCAACCAGAGTTCCTTTAGATTGAAGGAGAAATGGAAGAGCGAATTTGGAACAATAAACGGTTCCCCAGAAATTCGTATCCATAAGTTGCCGGATTACGTCAAGATTTACCTCCGCAAACAATGCCCGCATCGAAATGCCTGCATTATTTATCAGAATATCGATGCGCCCAAATTTATCGACAGCGTTCTGAATTAAATTTTCACATTCCTTTTCCTTTTGTACGTCAGTATGAACTAAAAGATGATCGGAACCCGAAAATTGTGGAAGCAATTCATTCAGTCTGTCGGGGTTTCGTGCTGCTAATATCAATTTTGCTCCCAATTTGTCACATTCAAGGGCAAGTGCTTTTCCAATACCCGAAGAAGCGCCGGTGATTATTATTATTTTGTTTTTCATTTCCTTATTGATTCCTGCAAATGTATTACTATTTTTCACTATTTTCGGAGCATCAAAAACGTTTCATGACTGAGCGGGAGATGTTTTACCGGTATCTTGGGCTGCCTTCATTTAATCCGATAGCACTGGAAATTATAAATGCCGAGGGAGTTTATTTATATGACCGTTCCGGAAATAAATATATCGACCTTGTTTCCGGCATAACGGTCAGTAATTTGGGTCATAGGCATTCAAAGGTAATTGACGCAATAATTCAGCAGGTCAATGAACATTTGCATGTGAATGTTTATGGTGAATTCATTCAATCGTCGCAAGTCAGATTAGCCAAATGTCTGACTGAAGTTCTTCCTCCCTCCCTGAATTCCGTGTATTTTGTAAATTCAGGAAGTGAAGCAGTTGAAGGAGCCTTGAAGTTATCAAAGCGATTTACCGGAAGGACGGAGATTATTTCTTTTAAAAATGCTTATCACGGTTCAACTCATGGCGCGCTGAGTGTTGCCGGAAATGAAGCATTAAAAAGAGCTTATCGACCATTGTTGCCCGGTGTTCATCATATTGATTTTAATGATTTCTGTCAGCTTGAAAATATTACGGAACGGGCTGCCTGTGTCATTGCGGAGACTATCCAGGCGGAAGCGGGAATCATTTTACCCGTTGAAGGTTATCTGTTTCAACTTCAAAAACGTTGCAAGGAAACGGGAACACTACTCATCATCGATGATGTTCAGATGGGTATCGGCAGAACCGGCACGTTCTCAAGTTTCGAGAAATATCAGATCGTACCCGATATTCTCGTGTTGGCTAAAGGTCTTGGCGCCGGTATGCCTCTTGGCGCTTTTATTTCGGATAAAAAAATAATGGATTGCCTGGCTTTTGAGCCGGAGTTGGGACACATCACAACGTTTGGAGGGCATCCTGTTAGTTGTGCGGCAGCATTGGCTGGCCTTGCCGTTTTGTTCTCGGAAAATCTTCTTGGCGCAGTAGAGGAAAAAGGCTTGATTTTTCAGAATTTTCTTGCAGGGAATCCGGCGATTGCTCAAATCAGACGAGCCGGTCTGGCTATTGGAGTTGATCTGGTCAATCCTGAAAAACGAAATCAATTAAGTCAGGAAGCGCTATCAAACGGCATCATTCTTGACTGGTACTTATTTAAACCCGCCACATTCCGGATTGCCCCTCCCCTGACGATAACTGAAAGTGAAATTGACGAGGCTTGTCAAAGACTATCAAAGGCTCTTGAAACGATCCTTTAGATTTGAAAATACTTTCCGGATAATTCAGGAACTAAATTTTATAAACCAAGTTTTTTTCTGATCTCTTTGGGAATGGCATTTTTATTGACCATGATATCCATGGTTTTCAATTTTACATAAGCCTCGGAAACATATAAGTATCCACCGTAAGGATTACCATCCTTACCCCAGGAATTTTTAACGTAATAATATTTTGTGCCATTCTGGTCTTTTGCGATACCGGTGATTTGCATCCCATGATCATCAGTCGTTTGGTAGTTGTCGAATTCAGTTTGACGCATTTCCGGTGTTACCTTCTTTTCAGGAACCGGTTTGTCAAATTTAAATAATAGTTTTTCTTTTTCACTATCTGTCATCTTTTCCCATCGTGTTCTTTCCAGTCCGGCAATCTCAGGTGCATTTTTATCAGGAACAATTGCACAACCATTTTTCCAGGAAAATCCCTTTTCACTGATATCGGTTCCCCATGCAATGGTATATCCGTTTTCAATGGAATAATCTAAAACCTGTATTAGTTCATCCAACGGTAAATTATAAACTTCACCCATATCCCAATTATCCGGTATTTCAATGATGAATTTCGAGTAAAAAGGATGATGAGTAAAGGAAGTCAATGCTATATAATCATCCATATTAAAACCAAGCATATCGGCAAATGAACGGGGGGTATATTCCTTACCGCCATAAGTGAATTTATCAGGTACTTTACCAAGATAAGCATCGAGTAAACCCTCAAAACCCTGGTGCCAGACCGGTGTGAGTTTTTTATTGGAATTTTTCAATACGGCATCAACATCACCCAGAAGAACTGCATCCATTTCGCCATGAACCGGATTTGCCTCTCCAATGACCTGACCGGAATAGACTTCTTCCGGAACTATTCCATATCTCCTAAAAATATTGGTCACATCATGAGCAGCGCCGCCAGGTCCGAAATTATGTTTCCCATTGAATCGGATATACATAATAGCTTTATCAGCATATGACATCCGAACAGGATACATGTCTGATAGATCAAAAGTATCCTCCCCCATCCGGAGTAATTCCGATTCAAGAAATGCAATAGTTGAATAACTCCAACAAGTACTGGAACGATATTGGTTTCTAACCGAAGTTGCAGGTAGTTTCTTTACCATTGTGAATTGGTAACCGGAATCCGCATTCTTCTCTTTCTCTTGAGCTTGGATATAAGTGGAGAAGGATAAGAATGTACACGCCATCAAAAGAGAAAAAATAGATTTCATAAAGTCGGTTTTAATCGGATCTGACATTTTGATTTTTTGTGAACCAAAAGTAATGACAACCTCATTAAAAGACAAGAATTTTCTATAAACGTGTGATTTTAAATGTTGAAAATGATCCGGTACCCGATTTCTGTCGGGATGATTGTATTTTAATCAATGATCTTGAAACGGGTCCTTTCTATGAAAATTTGGACGAAAATGATTGAAGCTGTCGAGTTCCTGATGCCAACCATTGTACATTTGAAGCAATTCCATTTCTTCTTTTACCTGCTCGTATTCTTTGGCAGTGATACTTCTGTCCAAACCGGAATGTGAAATCACGCGCTCTGTCGGATAATACTGAGACATCAATGAAATATGAATACGCGGTGAGATTTCATGAGCAATATATCTTAAAATATTCAGACTGTTTTCCACAAATCCAGGAAGAATAAGATGACGAACAACAATTCCGGATTCAGCGATGCCTTCTTCCGACTGAATCAGCGAGGAACCTTTTTGCCTGTACATTTCTTTCAAGGATTGAGACGCGATATCGGGATAATCTTCCGCATCGGAAAGCTTCAAAGCAAGTTTGGGATCCCAATATTTGAAATCAGGCAGATAAACATCAATTAAACCTTCAAGTTTTGTTAAGGACTCTGGTTTATCATAACCGTTGGTATTATATACCCAAATTGGCTTATATCCAAGGTTTTCAATTACCGCAATGATAACTTTTACCTGAGGAATAACGTGGGAAGGAGAGACAAATCCAATCCTGTCAATTCCCTGGTTCAGAATGTCCGTAATCCGCCTTATTACTTCATCAAGCTTCATTCTGCTTCTGTCCCGGTTGATTTTATTATTACTGATCTGATGGTTCTGGCAATAAATACATTGAAGGTTGCAGTTTGAAAAAAAAATATTACAGATACCTTCCTTCCCGCTGATTACCGGTTCTTCTCCCCGGTGAATACAGATGGATGCAATGTTAAAGGAAGCATCGCTCTTGCAATATCCAAGTCGGTCTGAGAATCGGTCGGCGTGGCAATTTCGTGGACAAACCGAGCAATCCTTCAATTCCATAAGAGGTGAAAGAAAGGTGTCGTAATTCATAAAGAACAACGGTAATTTATCTATTTTTGAAATCACAAAAGTACATCTTATCATGATCGATTTTTCACGATATTCTCATATAATCTGGGATTGGAATGGAACCCTCCTCAATGATGCCTGGCTTTGCGTCGAGATTATGAATGGGATGCTGTCGCAACGCAATTTACTACTGAAAAGCTTGGAGGATTATCGAACAATTTTCGATTTTCCGGTAAGAGATTATTACGTTAAGCTTGGGTATGATTTTGAAAAAGAATCATTTATGGATGTTGGAATGGAGTTTATGATCCTGTACAACAAAAGACAGAAAGAGAGTTATCTACACAAAGGAGTCAATGAAGTGTTGACCTTGTTATCGGCCAAAGGCTACAAACAATATATCCTTTCAGCCCGGGAACAAAATGAGTTGATTATTGAGACCCGCGAACTTGGAGTCGCCCGCTTTTTTCATGGTGTTTTTGGTCTGGAAGACCATTATGCACATGGGAAAATCGATATCGGATTGAAGATGCTGAATGATCTTAAGCTTTCCAGGAGAAAACTTCTTTATATCGGAGATACCTGTCATGATGCAGAAGTGGCGCGGGAACTCGGAATTGATTGTATCCTTATTCCTAATGGACACAATTCCAAAAACCGACTTGAAGCAATGAATTTTCCTATAGTTCCCTCCTTGATTGAACTAAAAAAAATTATATGAAAGGATTAACAAGCGGTCTGATAATATTAGCATACATTTCTTTCTTTAGTGGGGATAGAATCCTTAATGCTCAAACAGTTAAAGGACAAAATCTACGAACCCATTCGATAAGGCTTAGTAAAAAGAAGGTGAAAAATGATACTTCGGACAGTATTCCTTTGATTGGCTTTCTGAGTCTTCATCCCTATATTGAATCATCTGAAATGATCAAAAATGCCTATGATTTTTTACGGACAGGGAATGAAAATAGAGTAGAATTCATCTGTTATAAAGATTTAAGAAAAAAAGTAAAATCAATGAACCGATACTCCGCCATATGGATTCATCGGCCAGATACAACTGATTTATCATCCGAAGAAACCAATCACGGGCTACTTCTTGCGTTAAGGTCATATATAGAGCATGGAGGAAAGTTGTTATTGACGCAACAGGCATTTCATTATATCAACAAACTCGGACTTGAATCCGAATTACCCCAGGATAGTACAAAGCGATGTATAGATGATGGAGATGGGAGGAGACTTGGGGTTCATGCTTTCAGGGATCATCCATTATTTAATCAATTGAATGGTGGCGCATATTTGTTACGCCCGCATAGAGATATCACTACCCGGATATCCGGTTTCTTTGGAAAAAACAAGCCTGCAAAAGGAAAAGTCGTTGCCGTTGATTGGGACTATTTTTTTATCAGGGAAGAATCAATATTGATTTTAGAGTACACTCTTGGTGCCGGAACTGTTATTGCCGTCGGAGGATATATTGATTTTACGGAAGGAAATATCAATCGTCAACATTTGGAATTATTTATAAAAAATTCCTTCCGCTACTTGACCGGGAAGGCTGAGGAAAGAAGGAAATAGTACTGGGATTATTCTCCCAATTTATGGCGTTCAGGAATTATGAAGTTGGTATCAAACTTGGAATTCAAACGGACAATGGATAAATGTATCCTTAAAAAAACTTTAAGGTCGTTATTAAATGAACCGAGTTGAGTTAATTATCAATTTAAGTAACTTTTTTCAATGAAGAGAATTCTTCTTGCTATATTTTTTCTTTGGATTTCATTGATCGTGAACTCTCAACAATTTAAAATTATTGAGGATTATCTGAGGATTCAGGCAAAAGCGGATGATCCTTTATATACTACCTATGCTGCAGCTATGCCACGATCAAGATTATACGGAGACAAGGCCTATAAAATGGATTACTACTCGGATTGCAGGACAGTTAGTTACTCAAGTGACAATGCAGGAGTAATGTTTTGCATATGGAAAGTAGATGAGGTAGTTATTAGTAAGATCAGCGAATTTTACAAAAAACCGGTAGTGCATTTTTCATTTCCCGACATGGCAATTCTGGAATATGAGCCTTTCCGGGGCATCCGGGTGAAAGAGACTTTTTTTGTTTATAGTTCGACCATTGCATTGGTCGATATGGAGATCAAAAATACAGAGAATATTCCTCATGAAATCGCGATCTATCCGATTTTAGAAATAGCAAATGATTCGCTTGAAATTATTCGATATAATAAAGCCTTTGATGGGTATGTGACGAACCATAGTGAAAGTCTCTATCGTCTGATTAGCAGTTTAAATAAAGATTATGGGTATCCTGTAAGATTTCGCGACATTTTTATTGCAACCCCAAAAGTTTTTTCTTATGGCGGATATTCAGGTGATATAGGAGATTTTTATAATGTTATTAAAACTGATTTTTATTCCGATAAGCGAACGGATTCTCTGAACTTAAAAACAACTGGTTATGTTGACTATATCTCTTTACATCTAAAGAAAAGATTGAGGTCAAATGAGACGGTCAATTTTAGGTATTTCAGAGGTATCCAAAGTGAAAATGAAGACGGAAACCTTCTTCTCAAACAAATCGATTCCATAAAAAAAATCATGCTGAAAACCTATTATGAAGATAATCTGATTCTCTTCTCCGGGATTCCAAAGATAAGTTTTAAGAACAGGAATGAGAAAATTGTTTATCTCGGTGCGTTTAACCTTGCCAGAGGTTGCATGTATCCTGCTTCCGGGAAAACCAGTCATAACTATTTTGTGTTTTCACGGAATCCTTTATGGGGATGGGGACATGGGCATCAGGTATTGCATGAATCGATGAGCATGCTTGGTTATGTTTATCTTGATCCCGCTTCGGCTGAAGAATCACAGCGGGTATATATGGAGCAGCAACGGGATGACGGGTTGATCGCATATCGTCATGGTCCCAGGGGAATGCAGGATTATCCGCATAAAAATATGTCGACAACGTCAACCCCGTTCTTCAACTGGATAAACTGGGAAGTGTATAAAGTCAGTAAGGATAAGAAATTCCTGCTGGATGCCTATAACGCAGGAACGAAATATATAAATTGGTTAATCAAGAACCGGGATGCTGACCAGGACGGTACTTTCGAGTGGGGACCTTATGGAATAATTGAGAATGTCAGAGATTGGTACAATGCCGTATTTCAAGTCTCGTCAGAACGATACCTGGATGTTGATAAGGAAGATATTTCTGATGAATTAGAGTGTTTGGATCTTACCTTAATGGTCATCAAGGAAGAACGGTCACTTTCAAAGATTGCTGAAGCATTGGGAAAAGATCAGGAATCAAAGAGTTGGTTCGAGCTGGCCGATAAAACTTCCAATCTTGTGAATGAGCGTATGTGGGATGATTCGTCCGGGTTTTATTATTCGGTCAGTAGAACTGACCATACCTTTAAGTTTATGACCCGTGACTTACGGCGCCAGGAGATCATTGGATTTCTTGCCTTATGGGCGGAAGTTGCTCCAAAAGAGAGGGCGGTACAATTGATCCGGACATTGACAGATACTACAAAATTCTGGAGAAAATATGGAGTCCCTACCCTGTCTGCCCAAGACCCATGGTATAGTCCATATGTCGATTATTGTTGCAAATGGAATGGACCCGTTTGGTTACTATGGGATTATATGGTTTATGACGGTTTAAAGTCATACGGCTATCATGATCTTGCTCATCAGCTTGCATCGAAAATGATCGATTGCGTTACTGTCCAGTTATCTAAAAATCACAATTACTGGGAATCATACAGTCCCGATAATGAAGTACTGAATTGTCCTTCAAATTACATTTGGGACGCCATCATTGCAAAATTGATGATTGAAGAATATAAGAAATAGTAACTTTACACTTTTAATTACCTGATGAAATGAAGCGTTTAAAAATTGTCTCCGGGTTTGTTCTTTTATGTCTATTTTTTGCATTCTTTAATGCCTGTGATCCCGTCAATCGGGTTGATCTGGAAAGATTAATTTCCCCATCGGCGTTGCCTTATTTAAAGTCAAGTAAGTTGATACAGGTATCGAGTTATGATACTTCGGGTGGAAATAATGACATGATTTCGATTCCTCCCGGGAAAAAAGCGACTATTTTAAATGTTGATGGACCAGGGATGATTTGCAGGATATGGTTTACTGTTGACTCCGGGGATCCTTATTATCTCCGTCGGATTGTTCTAAGAATATATTGGGATAAGGAAGTTAAGCCTTCTGTTGAAGTGCCTATTGGAGATTTTTTTGGGAATGGGTTTAACTATAAGCCCTATATTTCTGAGTACCTGGGAATGACAAGTGGAGGCTTTGTTTGTTATTTTCCAATGCCATTTGAGAAGCATGCAAAAATCGAGATCACGAATGAAACCATGTTGAAGGTTAATGTATTTTATTATCAGATCGATTACCATAAGTTTGAAGGATCGATGGATCGCGATATTGGATATTTTCATGCCTTATGGAAACGAGATATCCACACAAACTATGATTCAAATTATATTGTACTTAATGCTATTGGTAAAGGTCATATTGTGGGGGTTAACCTGAACGCACAGTCGTATGATGGCAGTTTGAGTTATCTGGAGGGAGACGAAAAAGTCTATGTTGATAATGAGAAGAGACCCTCCATCCATGGAACTGGAACCGAGGATTATTTTTCTGGCGGATGGAATTTTAACCATGGTGAATTTTCAGGGCCATACAGCGGTCTTCTATATAAGGATGATTCATTGGGAAGAATATCGGCCTATCGAATGCATATTCTTGATCCAATTCCGTTTAAAAAATCGATCAAGTTCACTTTTGAACATGGACATGGGAATGAGGAGAATGTCGATTATAGTAGCACCGTATATTGGTATCAGGTTGAACCTCACAAAATTTTTCCACGATTTCCATCAGCCGGACAAAGAATTCCTTTAAGGATTGTCAAACCGGCTAAAATAATAAAGGCAGACAAAATGAAATTAAATCTGGGTGGTTTGAAATCTTTCCAGATGGACATGACGGATTATGGACCTGAATGGGCAGAAGACAAGCAAACGATTATTGAAGCCTATAAAGGATCGACATTCCGAATCATTATTCCTCACTTAAAAGAAGTTGGTTATGACCTTGATTTTTATTATACAAAAGGTCCGGATTATGGAAATGCCGAGGTTTATTTTGGGAAAGAAAAAATCGGAGATATTTCGGGTTATTCTCCATTTGTTCTGCCAAGCGGGAAGATTTCTGTTAAAAACATCAAAAACACTGACCAATCGATGGATTTAAATATTATAGTGTCGGGAAAAGATACGAACTCGAAAGGATATCGGATCGGCATCGATGGGGTGTTTCTGGAACCAAAACGTACTTATATACCAGAATGGTTTATCCTTGGCCCTTTTCCAAATAAAAGAAAGAACGAGAATATTCGTCTGGGACTGGATTCTATTTATCCACCTGAAATAAACGTGAATCTAAAGATATCTTATGCCGGTGTTGGTGGGAAACCTATTCGCTGGCAATACGTACAAACACCAGAGAATGGTTATGTTTCATTGGCAGACAGGATAGTTCCGCATGATTTGGTAGTGACCTATGCTGTTACCTACATTTTCTCCACTTCTCATTATCAAGTCATCTTTTTTATGGGATCGGATGATGGAAGTAAAGTTTTTTTCAATAATAAGGAAATTTACCGGTACTCGGGAATTCGTGTCGCTGAGCCTGATCAATCGGAATTGATGTTAAATGTCAAACCTGGATGGAATAAATTACTTTTAAAAATAGAAAATAATCATGGAGAGTATGGCTTTTTTGCGCGATTACTTGATCCTGAGAATTTTCTCATAATTGATGCAAACCAGAAAATGCCATTGAAGAAAAAAAATGAATAGTTTACTTTCCTTAAAACGGATATGCTTTGTGTTTTTAATGTTGGCCATTGGTTTGACAAATGCTGGTATTTGTCAGCGGGTAGTCAAACCGGTGAATAGCGTTCCATCCGATTTTTGTATCTCCCCGATGGAGATGAAGCTATATAAGATGGTTAACGAATACAGGAAAAGATTTGATCTCCCTCCCATTCCGCTTTCAAAGTCGCTCTGTTTTGTGGCAATTTGTCATGTGAAGGATTTATTATTTCATCCTTCAGGTGATGAATCATGTAATTTTCATTCATGGTCAGATAAGGGACCATGGAAGCCTTTTTGTTATCCCCGGGATGAAAATAAGAAAAATTCCGTTTGGGACAAGCCTAAAGAATTTACTTCGTACAAGGGAAAAGGTTATGAAATCGTGTATTGGGAGAATAATTCAGTCGTTATAGATAGTGTTATCACTTTCTGGAAATCGATTGCATATTTTAAGAGTTTTCTGATGAGTAATGGGAAATGGCAAGGAAAGACCTGGAACGCTATTGGAATTGGTATTTATGAGAACTTTGCCTGTGCATGGTTCGGCGAACTTCTGGATCAGGAAGGTCCTCCGGTGGTGTGTGGAATTGACACAGAACAAAAACATCCAGATTCATCCAGGATTAATCCAGGAAAAGGTAATCTGGTTACAACTCCAAAAATTGATGTAAAAACTAATAAAGTCAGGAAAACCGATAGTATAATAAATGAACCACATTTAACTAAGTCCGAGCGAATTAATGGAATAAACGGGAAAGTTTATGTAATTATAAAAAGTCAGATTCCTTTAACAGAGGCACGTCGGCTCCTTAACGGAATCAAGGCTAAGGGATTCCCAGACGCTAAAATAATCCTCTTTGGTAATAAGATACGTATTTCGGTCTTTGAATCAGTAAGTAAAACGGAAGCCGAGAAGAAACTTCATGAAGTAAAAAAAGTATATAAAGATGCCTGGCTGTTGAGAAATTGATTGCCTGAATAATTACTGCTCTAAATCCATAACGTAATGATTCCGGTTGGTTAAATCGAAGGGATTGAAGTGAGATTTGTGAGAATCCGTGAAAAGAAAAAATGCTACAAAAAAGAAATGTAACGAGGATCCGTTTCATTCTAATAAATTAAGGGTCGGGTGATCAGACTCGTCAGGCATTTTCATAGAATAAATCCCTTTGTGCGAAGGCATGTTCATGTTCAAGGAGCCATTTTTTACGTTTGAGTCCACCTCCGTATCCGACCAACTTGCCATCAGATCCGACTACCCGATGACAAGGAACAATGATGGAAACAGGATTTGTACCGCTTGCTCCTCCAACAGCGCGGACCGCCTTTCGGTCACCGATCCGGCGGGCAAGTTCCAGGTATGAGATCGTTTTTCCATAAGGAATTCCCAGGATTTGCTGCCAAACTTTAACTTGAAATGGAGTACCTTGAAGGTCAAGTTTCAGTAAAAAAGTGCTTCGGGTTCCATTAAAATATTCATTCAGTTGGTTTACAGCATCTTTTAAACAGCCAGGGACATGAGTTGTTTTAACGCGAAAATCAAGAAAACGGAGACTAAGTAAGCCATTTTCAGAACCGGTTAGCTCTAAGTAGCCAACTGGCGTTTTTAGGAATGTACGTTTTACAGGATTCATATCAATCGTGTTTAACTTTTTTTGATTTTCTTGAGAAGAAGAGCATCAGTAAACCAAAGATAAGCATTCCCAAACCGGACCAGAGATTTATATTGATCCCAAGCGAATGGTTGTAGAGGGCGGCATCGGAATTTGTAAACAATCCGAAAAGGGTGAGTAATAGTCCCAGAATACTGAACATTAACAAAGTAAATAATCATGATCAGGTAGTCGATCCAACTTAACGGGAAACCTGCATTCATATAAAAGCGTGTTGGTGTTTAGAAAGATATAGTAAACAGGTTTATAAAAAGTTATATTATGCAAATTTAAAAGGATATTTTAATGAATGTATATCTTTGCAAACCTAAAACGTTTGAGAAAAAAAATTCGCTTGAAAACAGGGCAATTTGTTATTTTCATTACCATTGTTCTTGTCATTTATGGGGCTGTAAATACCTATATCTATCTCAGAGGTTACCAGGCGCTACCTTCCCATGGCAATTACAGAATTTGGTTTACCATTTGTTTTTGGGTTATTGCCTCTTCTTTTGTTCTGGCAAGATTTTTAAATCAAGCTTACCCATGTCTGTTTTCAGGAATTATTACATGGATTGGTTCGTTCTGGCTGGCATTTATGCTTTATTTTTTCATTTTCATATTAATCCTTGATATCCTCCGCCTTCTCACTCATTTTATTCATTTCTTCCCTTTGTTTATTTATTTGAATTATCCGAAAACAAAACTCATTTTTTTCTGTATTTCCTTGATATTAGTGAGTTTAGTAGTCGTATCAGGATTTATTAACGCGCGAAATGTAAAGATCAAAGAACTTTCCATAAGTATTCCTAAAAGAGTCGATAGTGATCACGCTTTAAGGATGGTGATGGTTTCCGATGTTCATATGGGTAACTTGATTGCTCGGAGAAAAACGGCAAAGCTGGTGAGAAAAATTAATGAATTAAAACCGGATATTGTAGTTTTTGCAGGAGATATCGTTGACGAAGATCTGGCTCCCGTGATCAAAAACAATCTTGGAGAAGCACTCACTGGGATAAAAGCGCGACTTGGTGTTTATGCTATTCCCGGGAATCATGAGTATATCGGAGGCGCTGAACCCGCAATAGAGTATCTGAAGGAACATGGAATCATTGTGTTGAGAGACACTTCAGTATTTGTGGATAATAGTTTTTACCTTGTGGGTCGTGACGACCGGGACAAGTACCGGTTTACCGGAAAGAAACGAAAAGAATTGAAAGAGCTGCTAACGGATATCGATAAATCGCTTCCAATCATTCTTTTGGATCATCAACCCTTTAACCTCAGGGAATCTGCCGCTCTGGGTGTTGACCTTCAATTGTCAGGGCATACTCACCATGGGCAGTTGTGGCCCTTTAATTATATCACAAAGGCTATGTATGAAGTCAGCTGGGGGGAACTGAAGATTAACGAAACACAATTTTATGTATCCAACGGGTTTGGGACATGGGGTCCTCCCGTCAGACTTGGAAACCGGCCTGAAATCGTTTTGATAAATCTTTCTTTTAACTAGTCATATGCTTAAACAATTTCTCAACTCCCACCTTATATCCCTGATCTTTATCCTCCTTCTTGTTATTCTTCTCCTGATTTATTTTATTCCTTTTTTAGCGAAAAGCCCAAAGGTCATCCAAAGTAATGCTGGAAAGAATGAAGTGATATATAATCTGAAGGTCGACAGTCTCGATATCAAATATGAAAACATCGGTAAAAACCAAAATCTCTCCTCCATTCTCTCGCAACATATCTCGGTTCAAATGATCGATCGGATGGCAAAGGAGACCAGGGATATCTTCGATGTCAGGAAAATCCGGTCTGGTGGAAAATATGCGTTGATCAAATCGAAGGATTCACTGAAAAGGACTTTATATTTTATTTATGAACTGAACGATGTGGACTTTATCGTTTATGATTTTAAAGACTCCTTACGAGTTTATAAGGATCATAAAAAAGTGACAAAAGTGGTTAAGACCGCATCAGGTACCATAACGAGTTCTCTTTGGAATGCCTTTGCGGAAAATATGCTGGATGTCAACCTTGGAATGAACCTGGCTGATGTTTATGCCTGGACGGTCGATTTCTATGGTTTGCAAAAGGGGGATCATTTCAAATTAATTTATGAGGAGTATTCCGTTGAAGGTGTTATTGTAAAGACCGATAGGATACTTGCTTCCATATTTTCGAGCGGGGGTAAGGATTATTATGCATTTTATTTTGAACAGTACGGAAGGGGTGAATATTATGATGCTGCCGGGCAAAGTCTCAGGCGATCATTTCTGAAGGCGCCATTACACTTTTCAAGAATAAGTTCCAGATTCTCAAAATCAAGGTTCCATCCTATTCTCCGGATTTCCCGTCCTCATTTTGGTATTGATTATGCAGCCCCCCGGGGAACACCTGTTGTTGCTTTGGGTGATGGAAAAGTTCTGGAAGCAGGTTGGCATGGGGGCTTTGGCCGATTTATAAGTGTCCGGCATAATTCGACATATACTTCTACCTATGCCCACTTATCCGGATATGCAAAAGGGATTAAGCCAGGGGGTCGGGTCAGACAGGGAGAGGTGATCGGCTATGTCGGAAGCAGCGGGCTATCCACTGGAGCTCACCTTGATTTCCGCGTTTATAAAAATGGAAAGCCAACGGATCCCCTGAAAATGGAATCTCCTCCGGCAAATCCAGTCGAATCTGCCAATATGGTTAAATATCAGCAACAGATCATAAAGATGAAGCAGGAATTGGATAAAAAATAACTTTTTACTCCGAATTATTTATTTCCCAACCTTTTCCTGGCCGGACAAAGCTCGCCGTTTTCAAACCACTTGCATCTGGGTCTGCAGGATAAACACTCATTAACCGGTTCCTGATTCTTTACATGATTTGTCCAGGAGGGATCAGCAAGGTTTGGCCGACCCAATGCGACAAAATCGGTGAAATTATTTTCAATCAGAAACGAAGCTCTTTCAGGTGATTTTATTTCATTGACAACAATAACGGGTAATTGGATATGTTTTTTTATCTCGGTTCCGCTGTAGACAATCCAATTATAACTGAAATCCTTGGGAGGTCTTGGAAGGTTTTGTAAGGTGCTGCCTCGTGAAACATGAAGAAGATCGATCGATAAATTCTCAAGGTGCCGGGCTATTCTGATTCCCTCCTCAAGGGTAGGTGAATTCGCCCCCAACCTGTAACTGATTATGAAATCAGCTTTGCATATTTTTTTAATCCCCCGGATGATTTCCGTTGCAAACTTTAACCTCCCCCTGAAGTCCTTCCCGTATTCATCTTCCCTTTTATTGGAGAGGGAGCAGGCAAACTGGTTAAGAAGATATCCATGAGCGCCATGGAGTTCGATACCATTGAATCCGGATTTCTCAGCTCTGAGAGCGGCGGAAATAAATGAATCACGGATTTCGCAAATTTCAGCCAAGGTCAGCGCTCTTGATTGCGGATTTTTTTCATCAGCCGACGGGCCAAACGCTTCTTTATTCACTGTTGAGGGTGTGTTAAGGCCAGCATGGTGGATCTGAAGTAGAGACAGAGCGCCCCGACTTTTAATGGTGGATGCAATCCTGCTCATTCCGGGGATAAATGAGTCATTCCAGATGCCCAACTGGAAAGGATGCAGTCGTCCTTCCTTTCTGACGGCGGTAGCTTCAACGATAATTACGCCTGCTCCTCCCTGTGCAAATTCCAGATAATGGTGAATGTTTTTCTCGCTGACATAGCCTTCTTTAAGTGCGAAACCGGCTGGAACCATTGGAGGTATCACAACACGGTTACCAATTTCGTGACCTTTAATCGAATATTTTGAAAAAAGCGATGACATGGACGATGAATTCAATTGTTAACATAAAATACAATTTCGATTACTCCACGGATGACTGCCGGGTAAAGGGATGTTCGTTTTTCCACATTTTCCAGATCAGGAAAACCGGGAACAATGCCCAGGGGGCGTTGGCAATCAAAACAAGGGTAAGGTTTTTTGCAGGGGTTGGCCCAAAAATCTCTTCGCTGCAAATTATAAATACATTGGTAAACAGGATCGACATAATGATGAAAGTTGGTATCCTTATCCACTCTTTTCCTTTGATGAAGGCATAGATTGCCAGAACATAGAATGGGCCAAAGAGTACAGCATCAAGCCAGATGGTTGCTTTCCACCAAACCGGCCGGGCCAGAAGTACAGGATCGAATGAATTTCCCCACCAATGAACCATATCTACCAAAAATGGAAGAGGCCAGATGGGATAAGTGAAATCAGCCGGATCTTCAATGACAAGCTGTTCCAGGTCTACAATATAGGTGATGAAGAAAAGGTTCACAAAGAAATAGGTCAGGTATACATAATCAACTTTGCGCTCTGTTAAGGGAATCGGGTATCTCATCAGATCAGTCTTTATATTATATTTATATTCAATTTTATCAACTATTTAATCAGAAATAACGGAAAGCACAAATTTAGGAAGATTGTTGAAATGAGAGGAATGTGTATACTTTGGAGAAAAATTTTCTGAGGAAACGATCTACCGGTTTTCCGTAGTAAAATAATACCAGACCATTCAAACCGCTCGTTTTCAGAATTTATCCGGTATGAATGATTGTTCCGTCATAGGAGGACGAACATAGGATTTTGTTCTCTCGAGCGGCGGAAGGATTATTGTTTCTCTTGGAACCTCCTGGTAAGGGATCATACTAAGCAAATGACAGATACAATTTAATCTTGCCCTCCGCTTATCATCCGCCCCGACGACAAACCAGGGAGATTGTTTGGTATCGGTATAGGCAAACATTTCATCCTTTGCTTTTGAATAGTCAACCCATTTCTCACGTGATTCCACATCCATCGGACTTATTTTCCATCGCCTTGTGGGATCGTTGATGCGCTGCAAAAACCGGCGCTCCTGTTCTTTGTCACTGACTGAAAACCAGTATTTGATCAGGATAATACCGGACCGGATCAGCATGGTTTCAAAGTTCGGACAAGAACGTAAAAAATCCCAGTATTCTTCTTCCGTACAGAAACCCATAACTTTTTCGACTCCGGCACGGTTGTACCAGCTGCGGTCAAACAGCACCATTTCCCCGGCAGCGGGAAGATGTGCCACATATCGTTGAAAATACCATTGAGTCTTCTCTTTCTCAGTCGGTACTCCCAGAGCGACAACCCTGCAGATACGGGGATTAAGACTCTCCGTAATCCGTTTTATGGTGCCGCCTTTACCGGCTGCATCGCGTCCTTCAAATAACACGACTACACGCAGTCCCTTATACTTGATCCATTCCTGGAGCTTGACCAGTTCAATCTGAAGTTTCTCAAGCTCTTCCTCGTAAAAGTCTACCGGAAGTTTTTCCTTAGATTCTTCCACCTGATCAACAAGTTTTTCGGTTTTACCTTGTTCTTTCTCCTTCTCTTTTTTGTGTCCCATACCAATTAAATTAAGAAATATGTGATAAATTAGGAATTTAGAATTTCAATGCCAATCACTGTTAATTTCACGGACTCCATTGGAGGCTTGTGCAATATAAAAATCAGCAGTGAGACCTGTTTTTGCATGATACCCCTCTTCCACCTGCTGGATAAATTTTCCGACAATATCCTCTTTGATAAGATTGACGGAACACCCTCCAAAACCTGCTCCTGTCATGCGGGCACCCAGCACGCCATTAATCTTCTGCGCTTCTTCGACCAGGGTGTCTAATTCGATACCGGTAACTTCATAATTATCGCGTAATGATTCGTGAGAGGCATTCATCAATGCTCCGAATTGCAGAAGATCGCCTTTCATCAGCGAAGAAACGGCATTGAGTACCCGTTGATTCTCCGAGATCACATGCCTTGCCCGTTTTCGAATAACTTTATCGGGGATCTGATCCTGGAGTTTGAAAAATTGCTGATCCAGATTCTTTAGGTTCATCATTGCCTTTTTATTCATGGTCGAAGATAATAAATATTTCCATTTGTGGTATTTTTGTGAATTCTATTCTGTTTTTCTGATGCGAAAATTCCAGTTATTGATATTGTCACTGATCCTGCCGTTTACCGGTTTTATGCAGGATATTAACAAATTTGACCTGGGAGGAAACTGGAAATTCAGAAAGCAGGGAATGAATGACTGGACAGATGCTCAGGTTCCGGGATGCGTTCACCTTGATTTGATGAGAAACGGACTTATTGATGATCCTTTTTACCGGGATAACGAATTAAAAGACCAGTGGATAGGAGAAACAGGATGGGAATATAAAAGGGAATTCAGCATCACAGAAAATGAGCTTTCCTGGCGTCATGTTGAACTGGTCTGTAAAGGCCTGGATACATACGCCAATGTTTATCTGAACGATTCCCTGGTTATTGTTGCCGATAATATGTTCAGGGATTGGTACAGCAATGTCCGGAAATATCTGAGGATTGGAACAAATGTGATACGTATAGAGTTTCCGTCGATTGTAAATGAAAACAGATCGAGGTATGAACGGATGCACCTGCGATTGCCCGGTGACGAAAAGGTGGTCTGCAGGAAGGCCGCTTATCATTTTGGCTGGGATTGGGGACCTGCATTGATCACCTGTGGGATATGGAGACCCATTTATATTCGTTTCTGGGAGCATGCGAATGTTCTTGGAGTCCGTTACATTCAAAAAAGCCTTACTGACACACTTGCATTGATTACCGCAGAACTGATCATTAATTCCAGCCGGAAAAATTCTGTCAGGGTCGACGTTTACGTCGATTCCCTGCAGGTCATCGGTGAAACGATTGAAATAGGGAAAACATCGGTTACCGTTTTTCGAAAAGATTTTACCATTAAAAACCCACGGAAATGGTGGCCTAATGGTATGGGCCTTCCGGAATTATACCGGATTAACCATATGATAACCCTGGATGGAAAGATTGTTGGTAAAGGACAGCAAAGGATCGGGCTTAGAAACATAATATTAGTCCAGGAAAAAGATAGCATCGGAAAATCTTTTTATTTCAAAGTCAATGAGATTCCTGTATTTATTAAAGGAGCAAATTACGTTCCCCAGGATAATTTTCCCGTAAGGTTATCTGATTCAACTTACCGGGCGCTCATCACTGATGTGAAAGATGCAAACATGAACATGCTCAGGGTATGGGGTGGCGGCATTTACGAGAATGATATTTTTTATGACCTCTGCGATGAACAAGGGATTATGGTATGGCAGGATTTCATGTTTGCCTGCGCCATGTACCCGGGCGATAAAGGATTTCTTAATAATGCTCGTGTTGAAGCCATCCAGAATATTGTCCGGTTGCGACGTCATCCCTGTTTAGCTTTATGGTGTGGTAATAATGAAATTGATGAAGGTTGGAAAAACTGGGGATGGCAAAAACAGTACAAATATTCTCCGGTGGATTCTGCAGAAGTTTTTGATTTTTACAAGGATCTTTTTCATAATATTTTACCTGAAAACGTGGCAAAGTTCGATTCTGCACGACCATACATACCCACCTCTCCCCTTTTTGGCTGGGGACGAAAAGAAAGCATGCAGCAAGGGGATTCGCATTACTGGGGCGTTTGGTGGGGCAAAGAACCTTTAGGAATTTATAAAACGAAAGTTGGACGGTTCATGTCGGAATATGGTTTCCAGGGATTTCCGGACCTTTCGTCCATCGACCGGTTTACACTTCCGGAAGATCGTTACATGGTATCTCCGATAATGAAAACTCATCAGAAACACTCGACCGGATATGAGACGATTGACGAGTATCTTATCCGAGATTATAACACGCCAAAGAATTTTGAATCTTATGCTTTCGTCAGCCAACTATTGCAGGCCGAAGGGCTGAAGATCGCAATAGAAGCGCATCGCAGAGCGAAGCCGGTATGTATGGGAACGCTTTTCTGGCAACTGAATGATTGCTGGCCTGCTGTTTCCTGGTCGGCCAGAGACTATTTCGGAAAAAAGAAAGCTCTTTTTTATTCTATCCGGAAGCTCTATCAGAAATTCCTGGTTTCACCGGTCATTGAGAAGGATCGGGTCAGAGTCTATGTCGTTTCAGACAGCATGAAAGCCGTGAACGCCACTCTCAGACTTGAACTCATTGATTTTACGGGTACCACCCTGTCGGAGAATAACATCCATATATCAGTACCATCCGGTTCCTCCCAGGTCTATTTCGACACATCACTGACCGCGATGGTATCGGGACACGATCCCGGTTCAATTGTCCTGTTCGCTTCACTTATTGTAAATAAAAAAAAGGTTTCCGAAGGCCAGCTATACTTTTGCAGGACTAAAGAACTCAATCTTTCCAAACCAGTATTTTCTGCAAGAACATTTAAAATGAAGGATGTAACCAGGATCGAGATCACCAGTAATACGTTGGCAAAAAATGTATTTCTTTCAATTCCGGGTTCAAATGGTGATTTTTCAGATAATTATTTTGATCTTCTTCCGGGTGAGAAAAAAATTGTGACTTTCATTTCCCCATTGTTAATAAAGGGTATCCGTTCACAGATACAGATAAAATCGTTGTTCGACACCTATTGATCCGTATGATAAAATTTCTCATCCATCTTTTAACTGTCCTGTTAATTTCTTTAATAACCATTGCTACATCTTCCTGTAAGCGTGATTCTTCCCTCCTTACAAGTTATGTTGATCCATTTATAGGAACAGGAGGCCACGGTCACACATACCCCGGAGCCAGTTTGCCTTTTGGAATGATACAGTTGAGCCCGGATACCCGGTTAGATGGCTGGGACGGATGTTCCGGGTATCATGCAGTGGATAGCATTATATATGGATTCAGCCATACGCACCTGAGCGGTACGGGATGTCTTGACTATGGCGATATCCTGGTAATGCCTGTGACCGGGATCCCCGGCATAAAAAATTATGCCTATGCTTCGGGCTTTAAAGCTTCCACAGAAATTGCCCATCCCGGGTATTATAAAGTAGAACTTGAAAAATATCATATTAAGGTTGAACTAACCGCATCGTTAAGAGCCGGATTTCACCGCTATACATTTCCTGAGAGCCAACAATCGAATATCATATTCGATCTTAAGCACCGCGATAAAGTCCTGGAATCGGGAGTGAAGGTAGTAAGTGATAACGAGATAGAAGGATTCAGGATCTCTCAATCATGGGCACAGAAACAGATGATATATTTTGTGGCGCAGTTTTCAAAACCTTTTACAACCTATTCTGTATTTCTAAATGATACGATGGTTCCCGGGAAGAAATCGGTTGAGGGAACAGACATCAAGTCCTCCTTTACCTTCCGTACCGGAAACAACGAACAGGTCTGTGTGAAGGTTGGAATTTCAGCGGTCAGTGCAGAAAGTGCCCGGATAAATCTCCTCGCCGAGATCCCGGGCTGGGATTTCGACGCCATCGCTGAAGCCGCAGACAGGGAATGGAATAAGGAGTTGGGAAAGATCACCATTGAAGGAGGAACGAGGGATCAAAAAGTGGTCTTTTATACGGCCTTATATCACGCCCTGCTTAATCCCAACCTCTATACAGATTACAACCGTCAATATCGCGGACGCGATCTTCAGATACATACTGCGCGGGATTTTGATTATTATACCCTCTTTTCACTATGGGATACTTACCGGGCTGCTCATCCCCTGCTGACCATCATCGATGAACAAAGAACCGGCGATTTTATTGAAACTTTTATTCACCAGTATACCGAGGGTGGAATGTTGCCGGTATGGGAATTGTCGGCCAATGAGACCGGGTGTATGATCGGATATCATGCCGTCCCTGTGATTTATGACGCTTATCAAAAGGGGATCAGGGATTTTGATGCCGGGAAGGCTTATGAAGCCATGAAAAACAGCGCCGAACAGGATCATCTCGGTTTGAAATATTACCGGTCGGAAGGATATATTCCGGGTGATAAGGAGGGCGAATCGGTTTCCAAAACACTTGAGTATGCTTATGACGACTGGTGTATCGCAGAGATGGCAAGGGAATTGGGAAAAAAAGATGATTATAACATGTATATACAAAGGGCACAGTATTATAAAAATATATTTGATCAATCTACCGGCTTTATGCGTGCCAAGATGAACGGGACCTGGTTCACCCCCTTCGATCCGGCGGAAGTAAACTTTAATTATACCGAGGCGAACAGTTGGCAGTATAGTTTATATGTCCCACAGGATATTGAAGGGGTGATCAATCTTTCCGGGGGAAAAGAAAAATTCATCGGAAAGCTGGATGAGATGTTTACCTCAGATTCAAAAACAACGGGGCGCGAGCAGGTTGATATATCGGGATTGATCGGTCAGTATGCCCACGGAAACGAACCCAGTCACCATATAGCCTATCTGTACAACTTCGTCTCCCAATCCTGGAAAACTCAGGAATTGGTTCACAAGATATGCAAAGAACTATATTCCAGTGAACGTGATGGATTGTGCGGTAATGAAGATTGCGGACAAATGTCGTCATGGTTCGTTTTCAGCGCCATCGGATTTTACCCCGTTACCCCGGGTTCCGGTAACTATATTATCGGTACTCCTTTATTTCCAAAAGTCACCATTCACCTTGAGAATGGAAAGACATTTTCTATCATTGCCAAACATTTAAATAATAAAAATTTTTACATTCAATCGGCACGGTTAAATGGAGTGATCTACCCCCGGTCATACCTCACTCACCAGGATATTATGAAAGGTGGCGAGATTGAGTTTGAGATGGGGCCTGAACCCGAAAAATCCTGGGGATCAGGACTATCTGATATTCCTGTTTCAGCAATTACTGATTTACCGATAACCATCGTCCCATCTGTTGATCAGGGGGATCAGACTTTTTTTGATTCAACCGTGATTCGTCTTTCGACCCCACAGCAAGGGGCAACGATCTTTTATACCCTGGATGGGAAGGTACCTTCGTTAAAATCCGAAAAATATAGTTCGCCATTTATTTTGAAAAAATCCACTGTAATAAGCGCATTTGCAACTCTTGATGGAAAAACGAAGAGTTTTGATGTTGAAGCCCGTTTTTTTAAAATTCCAAAGAACCGAAAGATAAAGCTCAATTCCCGGTATTCTTACCAATATTCTGGAGGCGGGGCTAACGCTTTGATCAATTACATCAAGGGAGGAGATAACTTCCGGACAGGTAACTGGCAGGGATATGAAGGAGTAGATCTGGATGCGGTAATTGATCTGGGCAGCGTTCAGCACATACGGAAGCTGTCGCTGGGATGTCTCCAGGATATCGGATCCTGGATATTTTTCCCGACCCAGGTCGAATATTATCTTTCCAACGATGGTAAATTATTTCGTAAAGCCGGAAATGTTACGAACAAAATTCCCGAAAAGACTGAAGGAGCTATGAAAATGGAATTTGCTTTAGACATATGGAATGAATCGGCCTGGTACGTAAAAGTTATTGCAAAAAACAGGCAAATATGTCCCCCCTGGCACCCCGGCGTAGGTGGCAAAGCATGGATATTCGTGGATGAACTGACGGTTGATTAATTTCTTTTAACCCGGTTTATATCCGGTCTTCCATGGATATTGACCTGTCACTCAAACACAATCTTCCCCGAGTAGCTCTTTTTGCCGTTGCTCAGCACTGCCGTGTACATTCCTTTCGCCTGCGCCCTGATATCGAGTTTGATCTTGCCTTCCGTAAATTCCACCCGGGATTGTTGGATTATTTTTCCGTTCCCGTCAATAATTTTAAGAACCAGGTTATTCTCATTGTTGAACTCCTCGGGTATGGTGATGTTGCATTTGCCGGTGTTGGGATTGGCGTATATAAGCAATTGATTTTTAGGGATACTCTTATCCTCTTCTCCTCCGGTTATCGGGGTGCATTTGGCAATGAAGATATCTTTCATTCCCATACTGGTGATTGAATAAGAATCAAAAAGAGCTGTTCTCGTAAACTGGCCTGCTACAGTACAACTCCCGTTATCATCAACCGATACAGAGGTTCCATAGAATTTTGTCCGATCTTCGCCTATTGAATTCTCTGTTGAATATCTTAAACCAATGCAATTCCCGTTTGAATCGTAACAGGCAACAAACATTGCATCAGAGAGCCCGGAAACCCAAAATGATCCAAAATATACTTTAGCTGTCACACCAATATTAGTGATCCCTCCGGTAAGGTATATTTTACCGTCACCTGATATATACAGATCTCCGGGAACAGTTTCACCCCATACGCTATTTGAATTGACAGCCCAAAGGGCATTCCCGTTCGGATCATATTTTACCAAAAACGTTTCCCAACTTCCCGAGTTTGGAAGAATATGATTTCCAAAAATTAAAGTATCACTTCCTTGCCTACCAGTGACGAAAAAATTACCAAGGGGATCTTCTTTAATCCTCATATTGTTACCCCAAACAACGGCTCCGGTCTTTCCGTCGAGTTTCGACCATAAATAATTTCCATTGCTGTCGTATTTGACCAATAACAGATCACCGCCGTAAATCGTCGAACTGATCAACGTGTCAGGTCCAATGATTACGGAAGCGCCATCTGTCGCCCCGGCAAACAGATATCCTCCGTCTCTTGATGGATAGAACTTATTCAAATATGCTCCTTCGTAACCATGAAGATGTATTACGCTTGAACAAATTCCGTCGGGTGAAAATTTTGCAACAATTCTTCCCGGCTCCACGAAATGTCCGTCAAAATAGGTAGTATCACCCGCCCAGCCGAGGATATAAAAATTATCCTGGCTGTCAAATTCAGCTTCGAGCATTGAACTTTCCTCGCTTCCTCCGGGTTGTTTCGCCCACAGGCAATTTCCATCCTTGTCATATTTTGATATGATAATCTTCATTTTTGTACTTGTCAGGTGAATGGTGTCGAAATAAAGATCCCCGCAAAAATGTCCGACGAAAAAGACATCGTCTGTTTGTTTGCATGCTCCGACAAAAATGGTTTTCGAATCAGTACACGGATGACCGGTAATATGAATCCCTTTGGTCCATTCAAAGTTGCCTGAGGCGTCTATTTTTGTCAACATGCGCGGCAGATATCCTGCTCCCAAGGTGTCCTCACCGAATATTCCCGGGGGATAATAGTACCCTGTTAAAAATATTTCTCCTTTCTGATTTGAGGAGATTATTCCGTAATCATCATATTCTCCTTTACCGCAACTTACGGCCCATTGAAAGTTCTGGGAAAGCAATAACACGGGCCATAAAAATGCGATTAAAAAAATAAATCTCTTCATATTATTAACGTATAATCTTCTTTTGTTATCTGACAATCAAGTTCCGGCCGCAGGATGAAAAATCAATTGACCTGTCAATCAAACACAATCTTCCCCGAGTAGCTCTTTTTGCCGTTGCTCAGCACTGCCGTGTACATTCCTTTCGCCTGTGCCCGGATATCGAGTCTGATCTTTCCTTCCGTAAATTCCACCCGGGATTGCTGAATAACTTTCCCGTTCCCGTCAATAATTTTAAGAACCAGGTTATTCTCATTGTTGAACTCCTCGGGTATGGTGATGTTGCATTTGCCGGTGTTGGGATTGGCGTATATAAGCAATTGATTTTTAGGGATACTCTTATCCTCTTCTCCTCCGATGATCGGGGTGCATTTGGCAATGAAGATATCTTTCATTCCCATGCTGGTGATTGAATACGAATCAAAAAGAGCTGTTGTCGTAAACTGGCCTGCTACAGTACAACTCCCGTTATCATCAACCGATACAGAAGTGCCATAGAAATGGGGATACTCCCCGCTGCCTAAATTTTCTGTTGAATATCTTAAACCCAGGCAATTCCCGTTTAAATCGTAACAGGCAACAAACATTGCTTCATGGGTAAGTCCGGTAGCCCAACAGGATCCAAAAGATATTGTATCTGTATCATCTAAATACTTAATCCCTCCCGTAAGGTATATTTTACCGTCACCTGATATAAAAAGATCTCCTGGAAAAGTTTCAGCCCATTCACTATTAGTATTGACAGCCCAAAGGGCATTCCCGTTCGGATCATATTTTACCAAAAACGTTCCCCAACTTCCTGAATTTGGAAGAATATGATTTCCAAAAGTTAAAGTATCACCTCCTTGCCTACCAGTGACGAAAAAATTACCAAGGGTATCTTCTTTAATCCTCACTTCGTCTCCCCAAATAACGGCTCCGGTCTGTCCGTCTAATTTCGACCATAAATAATTTCCATTGCTGTCGTATTTGACCAATAACAGATCACCCCCGTATATTGTCGAACTGATCAACGTGTCAGTTTCAATGATTACGGAAGCGCCGGTTGTTGCCCCGGCAAACAGATATCCTCCGTCCCTTAACGGACAGAACTTATTCAAATGTGCTCCTTCGTAACCATGAAGATGTATCACACCTGAACAAATTCCGTCGGGTGAAAATTTAGCAACCATTCTTCCCGGTTCTACGAAATGTCCGTCATAATTGGTAGTATCAACTGCCCAGCCACGAATATAAAAATTATCCTGGTCGTCAAAAACAACTTCAAGCATTGAACTTTCCTCGCTTCCTCCGGGTTGTTTCGCCCAAAGGCAATTTCCATTCTTGTCATATTTTGATAGGGTGATTTTCAATTTGGTGCTTGTCAGGTGGATGGTGTCGAAATAAAGATCCCCGCAAAAATGTCCGACGAAAAAGACGTCGTCTGTTTGTTTGCATGCTCCGACAAAAATGGTTTTCGAATCAGTACACGGATGACCGGTAATATGAATCCCTTTGGTCCATTCAAAGTTGCCTGAGGCGTCTATTTTTGTCAACATGCGCGGCAGATATCCTGCTCCCAAGGTGTCCTCACCGAATATTCCCGGGGGATAATAGTACCCTGTTAAAAATATTTCTCCTTTCTGATTTGCAGAGATTATTCCGTAATCATCCATCTCTCCCTTGCCGCAGCTTGTAGCCCATTCAAAGTTCTGGGAAAGCAATATTACGGGACATAAAAAACCAAGGATAAAAAATATTGTTTTTTTCATATAGCGATGATTTTAATCTTTATTTGTGTACCAAAGTTAATATTGATTATTCCAATATTCAAGTTAATATAAGATTATTTTACACGAACCAAATTGTTCAACCTCCGAATAACCATTGATTATATAAATTCCGCACGGGAAACCGGTTAAATCGAACTGAGAGGTTTTTTCACAGGTGAATTGCATGATTTTTTTTCCGTACATATCGGAAATCACCAGGTAGTTATCCGGTGATGCTGCATTTTGAATTTCAACAGTCAGCGGACCGGATGTGGGATTTGGATAAACTGATAATCCTTTCCTTTCTTTGAAAAAAGAGAGCTCTATTTCCCTTTCTTCAGATCCATCGAGTTGGTTATTAGACGGAATTCCTTTATATACGCCTTTTTTGAATGACGAAACTGAATCACAATTCCGAAAAACCTCTGAATTGAATATATGAACTTCACTTCCCCGTTGGGCATCAAATTCTTTATTAACCTGAACTTCCGTTCTTGCCGTAAAATCGGCTATTCCCCCCTGGGCACCATTCCCCAGGATTGTTACATCATTGACAGTAAGTTTATTCCATGCGGAAAAAATTACAGGCGCAGAGTTAATATCAATAGTTTTATTACTAACTACCTTGTCATATTCAAATCCATAAGAGTTTCTGAAAATTACGATTGTTAATCCATTAATTTCGGATAAATCATAGGTTTCATAAAAACGAATTGCTGGATTATTAGGTTCCTCCTTACCAATGACAAATTTCTCACCACCGACACAAGAAATGATTAAATTCTCAAAATATTCCAGTCCATTAATTGGAAGGTAGTGTTCAATTCCACTTATATAGTCATAAGGAATTATTGTAAAATATCCATTTTCATCTGAAAATGTATATTGAGAATTCCATAAATCTTTATATTCAAAATCATCAATTTCTGGCGTTTCAGGTTTATCAAACGATAAAGATTTGACAAAGTTCCAACCCTTAATCACAGCATCTTTTATCGGAACATTATTTTGGTCAACTATCCTTCCCGTAATTTTATTAGGATGGTTTGGATTGTTACCCGTTAATCCATAATTATTTGGAACGGGCGGAGGTCCGGGATCAGGAGGATCCGGATTCAGGTAATTCTGAAAAACTTCAACCACCGGCTTTTCAAGATCACTATAATCACATTCGTAGGTTGTCGGACTGCAATAATTTGGATTTCCCACTCCGAGCAGTCCGAAGTTATCCTGATAATATCCGGTAACATCTCTATAATAATCATCAGTTCCAAACTGATGGTTTGGTTTGTCGTTATGTGGAGGCGGATCAAGAGTACCATGCCATCCGACATGTTGGAACATCCACCATGAATATCCGCTACCGCCCGCATTTCTGACCGTGTCGAGTGTTTTTGACGCATAGATGCTTTGCTCATTCTCAGTACCCCAAACAACCGACAGATCATAAACATCTTCAGCGACAAATCCTGTTTCACCAATAATCCATGGAATCGGACAGTTATTCTGTACCCAAATTATTGCATTGGTAACACTTTCAAGTCCGGTATTTAATGAAACGGGCAATCTTGAGTTATAAGAGATATAGGTATGAGGTGACCAGAAATCAATCTTCATCACCGATGGATCCCATTCAAACACAGCAGATAAATTTGCAACCGAACCTCCAATGGTTATCAGGTGGTTGGGGTCAACCGAATGAACGGCATCGTAAAGTTCACTTGTCCAGTCACATATTTCTCCTTTTGTGTGACTCCATGTGGCAAATTCCGGTTCATTAACGAGGTCGTAGGCTAAAAGGTTAGTTTCATTTTTCAATGTGTCGCAAAACTCCATCAGCAAATCCGCATAATCACTCGCCTCCGTACTGTTTTTAAAAAGATCGTCCCCCCCGGCCGGAACAAGTATCACGTATAATCCTGCTTTGGCAGCAATCCGGATGATCTGCCGGTATTGGTGCAAAAGGGTTGCTAAAATTCCACAAGTATTATAGGGACGAGGAAAAAGATATTGATGTTCGACCTTCAGTGTATCCCATTCAGATCTAAATTTACAATCCCATCTAAAAAAGCCACCCGTATAACTATAAATGCTTTCTATAGTATCATTGTCTTTCGTGAGCATACTCATCAGCCGTATGGCGTTGAAACCCATGTTTTTTATTTCATTGAAATCATTATGTATCCGGATCGTGGCTGAATCCAAAGTTAAAAAATCATCAATAATAAATTTACCATAACTATGATTTGGAGTTATTAAAAAGTTGTAATCAATGGTATCTTCATATGGCATATCGATCATATAATTACATACAAGCGGATAGAGTGCAACTCCGTTTGTATCTTTAAACTGCCTTTCTTCCAGGGTGACGAATTGGCTAAATACCGATATCCCGCAGATATCCAGAAAGATAAAAAAAAGTAACACTCTTTTCATCATTTTCCCTCCTGATTGGCTATAATCATCGATTTCAATTCATCGATCTGCTTTTGCAGAGAAATAATATATAAAGACTGTTCTTCGATCTTTTCCAGAAGTTTTGTCTGCATGGATCCGAGTTCCACACCGCCGTCCTTGTCAACTTCTCCGGCAGAGGGGATCCCCGGAAGATGGTGGTTGTTTTGAACATATGTTTCAAGGTCATAGATGTTCATTAACGAATAGTCATCATCGAACACATAATCGGAAAATGATTGGATGGTAACCTTTATCTCTCGTGCTTTAATGCCGCCTTCAACGAATAATTTCCATGTAGAATCTGAAAGCGCCGGTGGATCTGTTCCGATGCCTGCTCTCATGGATGTAAAACTCCCTTCAACATCCAACGTTGCCCTGGGCCATAATGTACCGATTCCCGTCATGCCGTTGTCAGCAATAAAAAACTCTGTTTTACCTTCTGTATGGCCTTGTCCATCAACATGATTATGATTGTAAATAAAAAAGGAATTAAGTCTGTTTCCGGTGATATCATTACCAGCGGACCATCTTGGAGTATTATGGACACAGAATTTAATTTCGGATTTTTTCATTGAAGTATCCATTTGATTTATAAGTATTCCTCCGGCCAGATCGTGGTGACATATCTCCAGGGCTTCCGATGGTTTTGTTGTTCCGATACCAACCTTACTGACTGTGGTATTTGCGTACAAATCGCCGTCGAAGTTATACAGCCAGTCTCCATCATCGAATATCTTCGACGGGTCGCCCCAATTTCCATTTCCATTCTCATCGCTCACCAGTACTTTACCATCGCCCGCCTCGTCTGAAACCATTTGAAAAGCATCAGTTTTAAGCTTTCCACGGATCGTAACAGATTCAGAACGAAGATACATAATATTAGATATAGATCCTTTTTCTGACGATTCAATATTAAAACTTAACGCATTTTGGCTGTTTATAACTGGCATCGGGTAAAAAATACCAGTACTTCTCAAAATCAATCCCTCTGTGATCATTACTTTTCCATGAACGCTCAAAGCAATTCCAGATTCGGGTAATTGACCAATACCGAGATTATTTTGGAAGTAATTAAACAGAGTGTCTATACCATATTGAAAAATTCCGTATAATCTATTCCCTGTATAATATAAATTTCTTACCGATCCTCTGACTACTCCCGAAGATGTTCCCTCAGCAAAAAAGGCAGGTTGAGAAATATAATCTGATTTTACATGAAATTTAGCGACAGGTGATGTTGTTCCTAAACCGATTTTTAAGGTATTTCCTGTCCCTGATTCGTAAGCATTCGAAGTTCCTCCGGTTTTTAACAGATATTGGGCATTCACGATATTAAAATGTCCGATGGTAAAAACTATAAAGAATAAAAAAGGATAAACCTGGATTTTAATGTTTTTCATAGCTGATTTTTTTTAATAAATTTTTTCTTGTATTCCCTCGGGATATATATGAGATATATTTATTAATTAAATACAGCAAATATCATGCCATTGTTTTAATTGTTTACATACCAGTTGATTAAAAAAATAAATGTGATAAATCCGGTTAGTTGGTGTAAAAATATTTTACAAAAATGTAAATATTATGTACACTTGAAATCGTAACAGGTCTGGATATACACATTTGCACTCGTTCGATAATAGGTTGGTTTATCAATCAAACGGAAAATAAATTTTTTTCATCAGGATTAATGTAACCGGTGTTTTGACAGATATTTAATGGATTTTCAATAGTTTTGCAGTAAAAAGTTGATATCGCCTGATCAAAAAATTTAACAGTATGTGCTTTAAAACATGGATTCTTCCAATTCTGGTCATCACACCTGTTTTTTTACCCGGATATTTGTCTTCTCAAAACAACCCGGATGACATTACTGAAAAAAGTCCGGTATTCGATACTTTTTTTATTCCAAAAACTTTAAGAGTCGATTATTTCATTGCAGGGAATGATAAGGAGGAAATCATCTGTTTTGATGAAATGCGGCAGGAACCATACTGGGGAGGTTCGCATAAAAACCTCATCGATCCTTTTGATTATGGGACCTATCGTTATTCGGCCTTTGATTCGGCAACCGGGAAACTGATTTTCCGCCGTGGATTCTCCTCTTTATTCCAGGAATGGAAAGGAACGGAGGAAGCAAAATCGCTCAGAAAAGCATTCGGTATGGTAGCAGTGATGCCTTTCCCTAAAAAGAGCATCCGTTTTGTGATTGAAAAAAGGTCGTTTGAAACAAACCTCTTTGAGCCTCTCTTTGAAAGTTATATAAACCCGGGTGATTATTTCATTAATTGCGAATCGATTTATAAGTATCCGGTGACCCTGATCCGTGAAACTGGCGATCCGTTAAACCATCTTGATATCGCTCTTATTGCCGAAGGATATAGAACAGAAGAGATGCCGGAATTTCTACAGGATGCCCGGCGGATCACCGACAGCATTCTGAGAGTCAGTCCTTATTCAGAGAATGTCTCACGGATTAATTTTTATGCGATAGAATCTCCTTCAGCGGAGTCGGGAGTTGATTTGCCGGGTAAGAATATATACAAGAATACGAATATCAATAGCAGTTTCTATACCTTTAACACAGACAGGTATCTTACCACTTTCGATGTGAAATCGGTTTATGATATTGCGGCCAATGTCCCTTATGACGCCATCATTATCCTGGTGAACAGTAAAGAGTATGGCGGTGGCGGTTTTTACAATCTTTATGCCGAATCCACTATTGACAATAACTATTCTCCGATCGTTGTGGCTCATGAGTTTGGACATTCTTTTGCCGGGTTGGGCGATGAATATGTCGGAGGAGTTGCATACACAGGATTTTACAATCTCGATGCAGAACCCTGGGAACCCAATCTGACGACGAACAAAAGTTTTGAGAAGAAATGGAAAGCCCTGGTTTTACCCGATACGCCATTACCGACACCCAGATCGTATCTATACAAAAATACCATAGGGATGTTTGAAGGCGGGGGTTATGAGGCTAAAGGTATTTACAGTCCGATGATGGACTGCCGGATGAATACCAATGAAGCACAAGGCTTTTGTCCGGCTTGCCGGCAAGCCATTCAAAAGATGATCGATTTTTATTGTGAATAAGGGATTGATCTTCGATATCCGCCGGTTCACCGTTCATGATGGCCCCGGGATCCGGACGACAGTTTTTTTAAAAGGTTGTCCGATGAAATGTTGGTGGTGCCACAATCCGGAAAGCCAGGATCTTACACCGGAGACGTCGATCCGTAGCCGTATATTATCTGGTAAGAAATTCGAAAAAAGTGAAACGACCGGAAAACTTATGACCACCGGGGAGGTATTTTACGAAATTGAGCGCGACCGGATATTTTATGATGAATCAGGCGGAGGCGTTACCTTTTCGGGTGGGGAACCGTTAATGCAAGAAGCATTTCTGCTGGAGTTATTGAAAATGTGCAGGAAAGAGGGAATTCATACTTCGCTTGATACATCGGGTTATGCAAAAAACGACACCATACGGCATATTTCCAAATGGGTTGACCTATTCTTGTATGATATAAAATTATTGGATGATTCGCTTCATCGCAAATATACCGGCGTATCTAACCGATCAATTCTTGAGAACCTTCTATTCCTTATAAAATCCGGAAATAAGATCATCCTGCGGTTCCCTGTCATCCCGGGTATCACAGATACCCCGGAAAACATACGACTTCTGAAGGAATATATCACCAAATTACTGGATGGATTGTCTGACATCCGGTCCGGTCATCAAAATTTCTATTCTCCTCTCGAGATCGACCTTCTCCCCTACCATTCAATTGCGAAAGGGAAATATTCCCGGTTCAATAAATCCTATAAACTGCAAACCCTTCCTTCCTTACCGATGGCTAAACTGGAATCCTTAAAGCGGGAATTCGAAGTTTTGGGGTTGACGGTAAAATCAGGAGGCTGATTCTGCCATTGTACACGGGAAATTTTTTCGAATTTCTTCTTCGGACTTTTCAGAACAACAGAGAAATGGAGCATAATGGAGCATGCTTTTTCATTTGTAGCAATATCTTTTCATGACTTTATAAGAATCAAGGATCCCAAGTTCTCCTGCCCTGCTCAGATCTTCGCAGCCCAGTTGTTTTTCATTCAGGAGAATATAAATCAATCCCCGGTTATAGTATGCTTCAGGAAAATATGGCTTATTTCTGATCGCCTGTGAAAAACTTTCTATTGCAGCACGGTAATTTCCCATTTTACAGTCGATATAACCTTTGTTGTAATACGCAAATGAAAATCCGCTATCGAGAGCGATTACTTTATTCAGATCATTTACGACCATTTCATAGGTATGTATCAGGTCGGAAGTTTTTACCCTGTTTTGTGCCTGGGTAAGACTTTTTCCTATGGTGATCTGTTCCCGGTAATCGTCCTGCGATTGGATCAGGTGAAGAAGCTCATACCGTGAGAAAGCACGGTCAAAATAAACCATGATAAAGTTGGAATCAAGCTTCAATGCCGAATCATATTCGAGAAAAGCCTGGTCATAATTCCCGGCACCTGCATTTAAAACTCCTTTTTTACAAAATATCCCGGGAGCTTCTGAGAGGGAATCCATTGGCTCACCGCGGGGGGGAAATTCCTTTCTTGACAGGGTATCATGAATCAATTCCTCACGATTGGTCAGTATGACAAGGTTCTTATAATAGTGAGGCTTCTGATAAGCGTCGTAAATATAGATCAAGCCGTAATCGGCTTTCCCAAAAAACTGCTTGAACATGGGAATAAGATCGATTTCAACATATTGATTCTGAAACTTGCTATTCAGTGTGTTCATCTCTTCAAAATCGCCGCTGAGTTTGACAAGGCTTTTCAGATAATTCTCCTTTTTATGCTTCAGGCTATCGGCCGAATTACTGTTCAGACGTCCAAGACGCGATGCCCGGTCAAAGTCTTCCTGTGCGCCCTGGCGATCTTTAAGCTTCATTTTAACCTCATATCTTTCATAATAAGCATCGGCAAAATCCGGAAATAATTCGAGGGTTTTGTCAAGATCAACCACTGCTCCATTGTAGTCTTTCAGTTCGGCTTTAAGCTTACTTCGGTAATAATAGCTGACGATATTTCTAGGGTCAAGCTTGCTCACAATGTCAAAATCACGGATCGCTCCTCGCTTATCATCCATCCCGATCAGGATAATGGCTCGATTGTAATATGCGTATGAGTTATAGGGTGACAGGCGAATAACCTTATTCAGGTCTTCCAGGGCTTTTTCCTGTTCGTTGATTTTTGCGTAAGACAAAGCCCGGTTAAATAACGCATAGGTGTTTGTCGAATCGACTTCAATGGCTTTACTGAAATCAAAAATGGCCGAATCATTTTTCACGATATCCAGATAGACCAATCCCTGCTGGATATAGCAGAACGGATCGGAGGGATTTATTTCAATCGCCTTTTTAAGACTGGAAACTGCACTGTTGTACCTGCCAATAGCTAACTCTGCGCTTCCTTTCAATATATATACGTTTTCAGAAGGATATTTCAGCCGGATAGCTTTATTGCAATCGACCAGGCAGGAATAGTACATTTTTAAAAAAAGATTTGTTCTGGCGCGATTGACATAGACTTCCGCATTTGTCGAATCGAATTTAATTGCACTGGAGAAATCATCAAAGGCGCCCTTGAAGTTTGAGAGTTGACTGCGGACGACCGCTCTGAAATTATAAGCAGGCGAAAAAAAAGGAGATAGATCTATCGATTTGGTAAAATCCTGTTCGGCTCCAAAATAGTCATCAAGATTATATTTTGCATATCCTCTGAAAAAATACAATTCCGCCGAAGCAGGTTCAATCAATAAAGCATCATTGATTTTTTCCAGCGCCTCAATGTACTTCCCGTTGCGAAGCAAGTTCACTCCGAGTTGGCGAGAGTTCATTTCGATCTGACAAAAAACCTGGTTATAAAGACTGCTCCAATAAAGAAAACCTACAGAAAGGAATATCAGTAAAATGACTTTACGAGAATGGCTTTTAATCACAATCTTGAGGTTGGTGCCTGAAATTTTCCAAAGGTAGATAAAAAGCAATAATGGGTATGCAAGCATGCCTGATCATTAACGTGGTTCATCAAAAAAAATTACCTTTGTCACCAATCAAATGTTCACATATTCTGCTGATTTTTTTATTCTTCGTCAACTCAATAATAGAGTGACTTAATGACCGAATAAGATGAACGACCGGGTAAAACGACTCAGAGAGCAGAGTTTAAACGCAGTCAACCGCATCTCCCCCGAACGGGCGTTGCTTGTCACGGAATTCTATAAAACAGGGATAGACCGTGAATTATCTGTTCCCCTGATGCGGGCTTATACGCTGAAATATATTCTTGAGCATAAGGCTCTTTGCATTAACGACGGAGAATTGATTGTTGGTGAGAGAGGGCCGGCGCCCAAAGCAGTTCCGACCTATCCGGAGATCACGTTGCACACACTCAAAGACCTCGGGATTCTCGATACCCGGCAAAAAGTTTCTTTTAAGGTCGATGCCGCTACAAAAAATATTTATAAAAATAAGGTCATCCCTTTTTGGCATGGAAAAAGCAATCGCGACCGGATCATGCGGGCAATGCCCCCGGAATGGTTGGATGCATACCATTCCGGCGTTTTTACCGAATTCCAGGAACAGCGGGCTCCGGGTCATACAGTTGCCGGCGGAAAGATTTACCAAAAAGGGATGTTGGATCTGATCGAAGAAATCAGAAAAACCCGCGATAATCTTGATTACTATCAGGATCCTTTTGCCACCCAAAAACAGGAAGAACTTGAGGCAATGGAGATTGCTGCCGATGCTATCATCGGGTTTGCCAACCGTCATGCAGATAAACTTGAAGAGCTGGCAAATCTTATCCCTGGAGGTTCTGAAAATAAAAATCGTCGGAGAAAAAAGGAATTACTGACGCTTGCTGAAATTTGCCGCCATGTCCCTGCCCATGCCCCACTGTCATTTCATGAAGCGCTCCAATATTACTGGTTCGTTCATCTTGGCGTCATTACAGAACTGAATCCATGGGATTCTTTTAATCCCGGACGGTTAGATCAACACCTATATCCATTTTATAAGCAGGAAATTGAAAATGGAACGCTGACAAAAGAAAAAGCTATTGAGTTGCTGCAATGTTTCTGGATAAAATTCAATAACCATCCGGCTCCACCGAAAATCGGGATCACCGCGCTCGAAAGCAATACTTATACCGATTTTGCCTTAATTAATCTCGGTGGCGTTAAACCCGACGGCGCTGATGCTGTGAACGAGCTTACCTTTATCCTCCTTGACGTGATTGAAGAGATGCGACTGCTACAGCCAAGTTCGATGGTTCAAATCAGCAAAAAGAATCCGGATACCTTACTTCATCGGGCCCTTCAGATCACCAAAACAGGATTTGGGCAACCCTCTTACTTCAATACCGATGCCATTGTTCAAGAACTTATCCGGCAAGGAAAAGATATTATCGATGCCAGGAATGGCGGAGCCAGCGGGTGTGTTGAAGCTGGAGCTTTTGGAACCGAAGCCTATATTCTAAGCGGATATTTTAACCTTCCAAAAGTTCTGGAAATAACCCTGAATAATGGTTTTGATCCGCAAACCCAAAAGCAGATCGGCCTTGAGACGGGATCCCCTGAAAAATTCAAATCATTTGAGGAGCTTCTGGAAGCATTCAGCCTTCAGCTTAAACATTTTATTGATATTAAAATCAAAGGAAACAACATCATCGGAACTATTTTTGCAAGGTATTTGCCGGCTCCGTTTCTTTCTCTCATCATTGACGACTGCATTGCCCGTGGAGTCGATTACAATGCGGGCGGTGCCCGGTATAATACTACCTATGTCCAGGGAGTTGGCTTGGGAAGTATTACCGATTCACTTACTGCACTCAAGTATCAGGTTTTCGATAAGAAACATATCTCGGCAAAGGCGTTTCTGAAAGCCTTGTCGCAGGATTTTAAGGGTTTTGAAGAATTCCGGGCTTCGCTTGTATTCGACACTCCAAAATATGGGAATGATGACGATTATGCGGATAATCTGGCAAAAATAGTTTTCGATCTTTTCTTTAACTGTGTGGATGGACGCCCCGGCTCTGTCGGCGGAATTCACAGGATCAATATGCTTCCGACAACTTCGCATATCTATTTTGGAAGTGTCATTGGCGCATTGCCTGACGGACGGAAAGCGAAACAACCCTTATCGGAAGGGATCTCTCCGGTGCAGGGAGCCGATCAGAATGGTCCTACTGCCGTATTGAGATCTGCTGCGAAAATCGATCATTTACGAACCGGCGGCACTTTGCTGAATCAAAAGTTTTCTCCTGATTTTTTTAATAATGAAGAAAGCATCCGGAAACTTACTGCGCTGATCCGCTCCTATTTTAAAATGGATGGTCATCATATTCAGTTTAATGTGGTATCGGCAAAGACGCTTCGTAATGCCCAGAAATATCCTGAAAACCACCGCGATCTTATTGTTCGCGTCGCCGGTTATAGTGATTATTTCAATGACCTTGGAGAAGATCTTCAGAATGAGATCATTCGACGGACGGAGCATGGCGGGGCTTAGTCCGATTGTTTTGTTAATTTTGACCATAAATTCCCCACATGCATCTGCTTAAAAAAACCATTCTCCTTTTGTTTCTTTTTATACCGGTCATGACCTGCGGTTTATGCGTATAATAAAGTTTGAAAATTATTCCAGATGAGAAAGTCTCTTTCGTGTGTTATTTGCTTCGTTATTCTTTTTATTATCACATCGTGTGATAAATCGAAACATTTTATCTCTGATAAAACGTACCGAAAAAAGGTCGAATTACAGTTTGCAACACAGAAGGAGCTGGCGAAAAACAGAAAGGAGCAGCTTTTCAATGTATTCAATGAAGATCTGACAACGCAAGAAAAAGAAGCGTTGGAATTTTTATATGCATACATGCCGCTGAACGACCTGGCCGATTATGATGGAGCGTTCTATCTTAAAAATGTGCGTGCCTCTCTGGCGGCAAGAGATACCTTTAGCTGGGGGAAAATCATTCCGGAAGAACTTTTTCGCCATTTTGTATTACCAATCCGCATAAATAACGAAAACCTTGATTCTTCCAGGTGGGTTTTCTTCATGGAGCTGAAAGAACGTATTAAAAAGAGATCTATGAAAGAGGCTGTACTTGAAGTCAATCACTGGTGTCACGAAAAAGTAACCTATAAAAGTACGGACGGGAGGACCTCTTCTCCACTGTCAACGGTAAAGACGGCTTTTGGCCGATGTGGAGAGGAATCGACCTTTACCGTCGCAGCATTGCGTTCAGTAGGAATCCCGGCTCGCCAGTGTTATACGCCACGCTGGGCTCATGTTGATGATAACCACGCCTGGGTTGAAGTATGGGTAGATGGAAAATGGCATTATATTGGTGCCTGTGAACCCGAACCCGATCTTGACATGGCCTGGTTTACTTCTCCGGCGAAACGAGCCATGCTGGTCAGTACGAATGTATTTGGCGATTATGAAGGACCGGAGGATGTGCTTCTCAAGGATCCGAGATTTACCAGGATAAATGTTTTGAAAAATTATACCAAAACCAAAAGGATTGTTGTCAAGATCGTTAACGAAATGAATCGGCCGGTCGATAGCGCCACCGTAGAATTCCAATTGTACAACTATGCGGAGTTTTATCCCTTGCACCGGACTTTGACCGATATCAATGGCTTATGTTCATTCCTTACCGGCTATGGCGACTTGTTGGTATGGTCATCGAAAGAGAGATTATACGGTTATCAAAAAATCTTAGCGAACCAATGCGATACCATCATTCTGATGATATCCGGAAAACCCGGAAAAGAATTTTCCGAAGTATTTGATCTGGTTCCTCCTCCCGGAGATAATACAATTAAAACTGTCAGCGATTCCTTGATAAATGCTAATTCAAGACGTATTGAGTTTGAAAACAGGATTCGCTCCAATTATGAATCAACATTCATCGATTCCAGTAAATGTTTCAGACTTGCCCACGCTTTAAAACTTAACGCAGATACCCTCTCGTATTATCTGAAAACCAGCAAGGGGAACTGGAGGGAGATTATCGATTTTATCACCAATGTTCCAAAAGGACAAAAATCCCTGATCTTCCTGTTACTGGAAAATATTTCCGAAAAGGATATCCGCGATGTGGACCCTGACGTGTTGACGGATAATATCCTGTATTCCTTGCGATTTGTCACGCAACCCGGGAATGAGGATTTTTTCGCACCCTATATTCTCTCTCCCCGCATCGATAATGAATTATTAAAGCCATATAAAAGTAAATTCCAATCAGCATTTAAAGAAGAACAGATTGAGAAATTCAGGAATGATCCTATGGAAATCAGCAGGTGGTTAAAAAGCAACATCACTATTGATAATAGCGCAAACTACAGCAAGACACCACTCACTCCCGCCGGAAGTTTTGAACTGAAAGTTGCAGATCTCCATTCTCGTGATATCCTGTTTGTCGCCCTTTGTCGAAGCTTTGGGGTTCCATCACGACTTGAACCGGCTACTAAACTCCCACAATATTCGAAAAACGAAAAATGGTACGATGTATATTTCGAAAATTCGCCGGAAGTTGAAAATGAAAGAGGGAAAATTTGTTTTGTTTCCGATCCGGGAAATTTAAAAAAGCCGGAATATTATATTCATTTTACCATTGAGAAATTCAAGGACGGATTTTTCCGTTCTCTGGATTATGAGTATGATCCGCGACTCAGAGAATTCCCCTGCACCCTGGAAATAGAGCCAGGTTATTATCTGGTAGTCACCGGGAATAGGATACAGGATGGAACCGTTTTATCAAAACTCTCTTATTTATTAGTTGAGAAAGATAAAACAAACGAGGTTATGATATCACTTCGCCAAGATATTGCTCCTCCTCCCGCGTTGGGTATGGTCGATCTGAAGGATCTGCTGAAGGATATTCATCACTCAGTACCTTTGACAATTCTCCCCACAGATGGCATCATTGTAACCTTTATGGAACCTGAAAAAGAGCCAACAAAGCATTTTACAGCCGATTTAAAGCTTAAGAAAAAGGAATTTGACAAATGGCAGGTCGAAATTCTGCTGCTCTTCAAAAATGAGAAAGAGAAAAGTACCTTTATTGCAACAAACAAAGAAATGCCTTCCCGGATTCAATATTTAGTCGCCGATCCAACAGTAATAAAGCAAGTTTTCACCACCCTTCACAAGGCTGCTTCCAATCAACTTCCAGTAGTAATATACCTGAATAAGAAAGGGGAAATCCTTTATTTTTCGGAGGGTTACCGGATCGGCACAGCCGATGAACTAATGAGATTCAGGAAGTTGAAATAGAGCCGGCAAGTTTTTAAAGTTCTTTCCATTCAAGGCGCCTGCCGGAGATTTCCGGCTAATATCTTTTCTTGAAACCGCCTGACCGCTGATTGTCACGAAATCCACCTCCACTGGGTTTACGATCTTCCTTTGGACGGGCAACAGAAACCGTCATTACCTTACCGTCATATTCGGCGTTATTTAATTCTTCGATGGCTTTATCGGCTTCTTCATCGTTAGACATTTCCACAAAACCGAAACCACGGGATCTGCCTGAGAAATTGTCTTTTATCACCTTGGCAGAGGTTACTTCTCCAAAATCGGCAAAGGTCTGCTTCAGATCTTCATCGTTGATCCTGAAACTCAAATTCGATACAAAAATGTTCTTCATTGAAATAAAAATATTTGATTAATACTAAAAAAATTATGATTTTAAGTTTCAATGACGTGAAGAAAACCGGGAACGAAACAACTGCGATGAGATGATGACGAGTGGGCTTGCTTAGCGGGTGACTGAATACTCAAAAGCCCGGCAAAGATACAATATTTAATCATGCATCCGACAATAAGGAAATAGATATTACATAAGTTTTCAGGAAAGTTGGTCTTGTGGTTTGCTTCAATATAAAAAACAATGACCAATAACTAATTATAAATAATTTTTCAAAAACCGAAAACAAACCTTACCTTGAGCACATATCCTTAAATATAGTATTCAATAAAAAAAACCGAAAAATGAAGAAACAAACATTGGAATACAGGATGATTCAGGAAAATAACCGACATAAAATTCTCGATTCAAAACTATTAACAGGGTCAACAGCGGGTAAATTTCCGATAATTCTCGATGATGGCAGAACGACAATATTCATTTCGGATAAAAGCAAAGAGTCAGAGACAAGGCACAAATATGAAGTGCGAAAAGATAATAAGGTTTCTCTTAAAAAGAAATGAGTTTTTAATAAACTTTACCTTTGTAAAACATTCTTGTTATGAAATATCTTGGATGACAATAATGGATATTCCATTTAACCACTAAATCAAAATTGTTAACGGATGAAAATTTGTAATAAATGTATTCTTAACGATAACTATCCGGGGATCGTTTTCGATGAGAATGGAACTTGCTCCATTTGTAATGAGCAAAGAACGTACAAACCTTTTGGAGAAGAAAAACTACTGGCGATACTGAAGGAAGCTAAGAATAGAAAATCCAAATATGATGCTTTAGTCCCTCTCAGTGGCGGTAAGGATAGCGCGTATATATTGCATTTAGCTGTAAACGTATTTAAGATGAAAGTATTAACCATGACGTACGATAATGGTTTTTTTAGTCAGATCGCGCTGGATAATATAAAAAGGGCAATAGAGATTACCAAAGCTGAACATATATTCCGTAAGCCTGATTTGGAATTACAGAAAAAAATATCCCGAATCATGATCCTTAATTCAGGTGATATTTGCGGTTCTTGCGATATCGGGACCAAAGTAAATATTTTAAAGGTTGCGCAAGAATATTCTGTACCTGTTATTTTATATGGCACATCACCGCTGGAGAATGACTCTTTTGTACCTGACTCTATTCAGGACATAGCAAGGTTTAAATACATTTTAACCACATCAAAAGAGATCACAAAAAAAGAAATAAATAATTTCCTGATTTATCCCAATCTGAATCTTTTTTTAATTTCGTTTTATAAAAGAATTGGAAAATTTCCAAAAGAAGTGTGTCCGCTGTTCTATATTAAAAATCCGACCGACAAGGAAATGGGAGATATAATAGCAAAAGAATTGGATTGGAAAGAAGATAAAAGCAGAGAGTATTCGAAACATTTCGACTGTTTTGCAGAACCTTTAACAAACTATATAAGAAATAAGATATATGGCTATGAAAGGCGAATTTGCCAGTACAGTAATATGATCCGGCGAAACGAGATATCCAGAGAAAAGGCACTGGAACTCTATGCGGCAGACAAGATCGAATCAAAACCTGCAAACTACCAAAAAGTTTTAAGTTATTTATCTCTTACAGAAGAGAATCTCGCGACAATAGAAAAAATTCCCCCGCTCAAATACCAGAGTCATACATCAAAAATAGACGGACTATTCGCAAAAATCATGAAGATAAAACAGATGAAAAACGGCCGATAACGAACCGGATATCATCCTGATGTTTCAGCGTGCATTTGCAATTCCTTGATAACAATCCTGATCCGATGCTCATTTCCAACGATCCACACTTTATCATGTGCTTGAAATATCACGTCTGATTCGGGATTTACAATATGCTCCCCATTTCTTTCAATTCCAATAACCAATCCCTGCGATTTTTCACGGATTCCAGATTCACGTATGCTTTGCCCAACAAGTGTAGCGTGTTTTTTTATTGTAAAATGATGAAGTGAAACATTCTGTTTTAAATCTTCTTTAATGGATTCGCCGCAAGAGGATTCAAGAAATTTTTCAAAATTATCAAGTTGTTCATCGTCTCCGATTACTAAAATTTTATCGTTAGGATATAAATGGTTGTCACGGTTTGGAACGGTAATTATAAAATCGCCTCGCTCAATTTTGACTATGTTTACGCCAAACTCTTCTCTCATTTTTGATTCTGCTAATGTCTTCCCAACATAGGACGATTGTGCATGTAACTCAAATTTGGCAATATGCGTATTCCATGGCGTAAGAATCAGATTTGAATTCAGTGTTCCCGACTCACGCTCATTATAATTTGATATAAAACTCGTTTCAATTTTTAAGTAAAAAGCTTTGATCCTTTTAAAGAAAATTGCAAGTATACTACAAGTAATAATGATTCCCCATATGGCAATCATAGGTGAAAATAAATGGTAGAATATGGAAGCAATAAATAAAAGTGCCAAAACGATTCTTGATAGTTGCATTAGAATTAACGGGCCTCGTTTGGAAGCTTTACCCCAAACCTTGATATAAGCATGGTGATTCGGTCTGCGAAAGGCAAGCGCCCATATAAAAGGTGATAAAAACGCCAGCGTCACAATGGCGGTAATTGCTTTATGCCATCCATGACCCGAGAAGAATGGCTCAAGGTATATGCCGCTCAAGAGGATAATGGAGATGATGATTACAGAAAAAATTATCAAGTTGACAAAATACGAGATCAATACTTTTTTCCAGTCGCTCATTTCGGTAAGATGTTGAGCACCGGAGCTATCTGTTTTTACGACGGTTTTCCACTTCTCAGGTAAGATTGCATCTAACCCTTGAATGACTGGTTTTGACAGCCGGATCATATAGGGTGTGAAGAATGTCGTAAGCACCGATACTGCCACTGCCACCGGATACAAAAAATCGCTGGTAACCTTCAGGCTAATACCCAACGCAGCGATAATAAAAGAGAACTCCCCTATTTGTGAAAGACTCATACCGGACTGGACTGCTATTTTGACAGGCTGCCCGGAAAATAAAGTTCCCATAATTACAAAAAGTGGTTTCCCAAACAACAACACCAGGGTGGCTGCAACAATAGGTATGATATGTTTTATCAGCATTTGCGGATCGATCAGCATACCGACCGACACGAAGAATATTGCTCCGAAGAGGGTCTTTATTGGTTTAGTAATGTGTTCAATTTTCTCCGCTTTCGTTGTTTCTGCTAATATTGACCCCATGACAAAAGCTCCAAGCGCGGAAGAAAAACCAACATATGTTGCCAGCACGACCATAAGAAAGCATAAGGCAAGGGAGATGATCAGCAAAGTTTCTTCGTTCATTAATAACTTGAGCTTTCTGAAAAGGGTTGGTATGAAAAATATTCCGGCTACGAACCAAAGCACTAAAAAGAAGGTCAGCTTTAAAACTGCATAAACCATCTCAATTCCGGCAAATGTCCGACTGGCAGCGACAGTCGAAAGCAATACAAGTAACAAAACAGCAACCAAATCTTCAATAACCAGTACCCCAGTTACAATACCAGCAAATTTTTGATTTCTTACTCCCAATTCATCAAATGCCCGGATTATAATAGTGGTGGATGCAATAGCCAGGATCCCACCTAAAAACAGGCTATCCATGAAACTCCATCCCAACAACTGTCCTACACCATAACCCAACAGTAAAGTCAGCGGTACTTCAGTAATTGCTGTAATCGTGGCTACTCCACCGACCTTTAATAATTTTTTAAAGCTGAATTCAAGTCCAAGGCCGAATAACAGGAAAATGACACCAATTTCGGCCCATGTTTTAATGCTTTCTTGTTCAAAAACAGTGGGGACTAAATCGAAATTTGGTCCCACAAAAAAACCGGCGACAATATAACCCAATACTACCGGTTGCTTTAATTTTTTAAAAATAAGCGTAATCAAGGCAGCAGTAATCAGAATAAGCGCCAAATCATCAATGAATAGTGGTAGTTGTGACATATTTTTTAATCAAAAGGTAATGAAGGATCGATATTAATGTTTATTGCGATATCCGATCATTCTGGTTCATGCAGCGAAGTTCCGCATTTTTTTGTAAAAATATAAATACTATTAACTTTACATTGCATTTAGGTGATGGGATCCGAAGTGATATCCGGTATATACAGGAAATTTCCGGGCACAATTGCAGTCGTACGACCGGGATTCACAGGGTGATACCGAAAAGCCATTTAAGTTGGAAAAAATAACTGATCAACATGGGAAATTTTAAACAGTTTGCGAAGAAAGTTTTGCAGAGGTTGGGATTCATGAAACGAAAAAAACACCCATCTATCATTGAATGGGAAGAACACATCAGAAAAGCAGTTAAAAGACCCGTTAAAATGTTATTACCTTACATTAAGGAAAATGCAATATTCATTGACGTTGGTGCGAATGTTGGTGTTTTTACTGAAGCTGTTTTGAATTATAGAAAAAATATTACCGCACATTTATTTGAACCTGTTCCCCAATATTTTCAATGGCTAACCGATAAGTTCACAAAAAACCCCAATGTTTTTATTAATAAAGTGGCTTTAAGTGATAAGGAAGGTAATTTTTCGATATGGATTGACGATGATAATTTGGGTTGGAATACTATGATATCAGAAAAAACCTCTGTCAATATGCAGGAACTTACAATTGATGCAATCATTTTTGATGACTATGTGCGTCAGAATAACATAGTGAAAATAGATGTAATAAAAATTGATGTGGAAGGAGCAGAGTTCAAGGTTTTAAAGGGCATGAAAAACACATTGTTACGGTTAGAAAAAAAGCCAGTAATTATATGTGAAATTGGTTGGGGTGTTAATTCTCATCCTTATTGGAAAAATGAAGTCGAGATTTTTGAATGGTTGTTTAATAATGGTTATAAACGGTTTAATTACAATAATATAGAAACCACAACTGATGTGCTATTTATACCAAATTAAGTAATCCGGCTGATTTAATATGGTAAATTCCAGGCAATTTTGTGCTATAGTAATGACATTTTTTAGAATGTTTTTAAATTATATTTAAATCAGGCAGATCTCCGACATCAAATCATAAATACTGATAATTATGAAAGCTAAAAAAGTTATTTTCATTCTTGTGCTGATTACTTCGCAAATTTCAATATTTGCTCAAAGTAAAAAACAAGACATTAAGATCAACCCGGTTAAAAATGTTATTTTGCTTATTCCAGACGGAACAAGTACCGATCTGGTAACACTCTCTCGATGGTATAACAATAATATGCCTCTTGCTGTTGATAAAATATTATCTGGAATGGTGAAAACATATAATATAGATAACAGATTCCCCGACTCTGCGCCAACATCAACTGCATATGCAACAGGTGTCAAGACAAAAGCGCCATTTATTGGCATCGACAGCGCTTCTGCACCCCAAATTTCAATTATGGAACTTGCAAGGTTGAAAGGGCTATCAACGGGTATAGTTGCAACGTGTGAGTTTCCTCATGCCACACCCGCAGATTTTGTATGTCATTACAATAATAGGGAAAGTGGAAAGTATAACCATTTAGCAAAGCAGTTTATTTATAATTCTCCTTCGTTGGTTTTTGCAGGTGGTTACTATTATTTAGAATCAAACAAATTGACTGATAGTTTAAAAAATAATGGTTTTCGATTAATTACAGATATTAAGAGTTTCAATGAAAATGAAAAAGATTCTGTTTGGGCACTATTCCCTGATTATAATGGAAGTACAAAATATAAATCATTTGAATGTGATAGAAATAAAGATAAACCCAATGAACCCAGTTTATCAGAAATGACTCAAAAAGCAATTAATATTTTAAAACAAAATGATAAAGGTTTTCTTTTAATGGTAGAAGGAAGTCAGATAGATTGGGCATGCCATAATAATGACCCTTATGAGGCGGTTACTGAGTTTCTTGAATTTGATAATGCCGTCAATGTTGCACTTAAATACGCTGAAACCACCAATACCCTTGTAATAGTTTGCCCTGATCACGAAAATGGAGGAATAAGTATTGGGAATAAACAATCGAATGCAGCTTTTAATATTGCTAATCCGAACAAATATGATAATATAAATATAAAAGATAGCATCATTGGTCCTTTAAAAAAGCTGGAAAACGATAAGATATCGGGGCGAAGAATCAGTGAGATGATAATTAATTCCAGATGTGCAAATGATGAAAACGTTAAAAAATACTATTATTTATCAGATAGCACTGTTTACGATAAAAGTATGAATATTAGTACATCATACCCTGAAGATAAATTGAAAGACACCATTCAATATATTCTTGGCAGTAGTTTTAGTTCTAAACATTATATTGGTTGGACTACAACAGGGCATGCCGCAGGAGATGTTTTTCTGGGCATATACGCTCCAAAAAATATAACCAGGTTAACGGGGGTCGTAGAAAATGACAGTATAGGAAAATACATTGCAGCACAACTAAAACTTGGAAATTTAAAATATTCAACAGAAAAGTATTTTTATTCTCATAAAAAACTGTTTAAAGACCCTGAAATAAAAATTAAACAAATAAATCAAGATTCATTATTTGTCTCAAAAAACGGCAAAGATATTGTGATCTATGCAAACACCAATCGATTTAAAATAATGGAAGGGAGTAAAACGAAGTATAAAAGATTGCCGACAGTCGCAGTTTGCATCAATAAAGGAGAAAATAAAATAGATTATTATATTCCACAATCAATATTAAATTATTTGAAATAAAAAAGCCGTTGCTAATCGATCAGGCGACCGGTCAACAAGCAAAACCATCGACACAATAGACGCGATAAATAATAATTTTTTCATCGCTAATTATATTTTGTTTTGCAATCATAGCCAAGATGTTCAAATTGTAATACAAGGGAGTTCATTTCTTGAACCCCTCCACAAGTATCTATTGTTGGCTTGTGATATCTTGTACACTCAACACAGGCATTTGAGTATATTACTAACTCTTCCTTTTCGCATCCTCCTACCAGGACAATAAAAAGTAGAAGTTTAATTGCTTTCATGATCTTAGTATTTAAGTAATCTGGGTGTGCCAATGCTGCAATAAAAAAACCTGTGATTGCAGAAGGATTTTTCAATTGCCTAAAAACTTTTGTGAAGCTTGAAATCCACGATATAAATCTTGTCCTTGAACAATGTGCATGCTTCTTTGGAATCGCGAAAGCGATCACTGGTGTGCGAGCATCGTTTTTAGCGGCGTGCTTCATTGTTTTATTAATTTTAATTTTTTCAGGTTCTCTGCACTATCAATTTGCATTATATAGACCCCTTTATTTAACGCAGATAGATCGATTTCAACCGGATTGAATTGGTTTTTCAGTAAACATTGGATCAGTCTCCCCTGCAAATCATAGATCAAAATATCATGGCTGGGCTTTTGACAGTCAGGAAATTCAATAAATAACCGGTCACTGAAAGGATTGGGGAAAATTTTAATTCCTGATATTGTTAAATCCCCCGTATTCAACATGATATTTATATAGCATTTAGTATAATTCGGGTTATTCCACAGGATCGAATTATTTGTTTTAAAACAGGTCAGATAGGTCGAATCCGGAATTTCCGTTTCAAATACTTTCGGGTTAGCGGGAAACAACGGACCATGAATACTCCCGATTTCCTGGATCCAAACCTCATTTAAATAAAAGGGCGGGAACCACGGTTCCTGAAAATGGAACCGCTTATAATATTCGCTATTTATTACAACGCTATCGATACTTTCAATTTTTAAATAATAATTTCCAAATCCGAAGTTATAAAGTACCGAATCGCCTGACTGCAGGTTAAAGTCATACAAGGTATGAACGGCATATGTTGTGTCCATATAAACCACAACTCCATTAGTTTCTCTGATATTACCAAGATATGACAAATTTGAAATAAAATTTGAATCCGGGCTCTGGTACATTTCCAACCACAGATCGGTTCCAATGAGGGTATCGCCATTATAACCAAATAATTTTGTCGAAGTTTCTATAAACCCCGGATTTTGAGGATTGGTATGAGGATAAGTTTTTGCAACCGTCCAGATTGCGTTTGAATCATCAAAACTAACCGGATTTTGTCCAAGTGCCATTGTTGACACTATGAGGAGCAATAATGGAATTAACTTTTTCATATCTCGTGGTGTTAATTTGCTGAATTAAGTGTTGTGTGATTATATTTTATAATCAGTTTCTATAGCTCTTAAGCTTAATGGTAATTTTATCTCCCATAAATTGAGATAATTGCAAATTCTCAATTTTCCCAAATTCAAATTCTCGACCAACTTCGCAAAAACAATATATATTAAGCGGTTTATCAAGGTCTTTCTCATAAACAAACATTTGATTTGAATTCTTTAGCACAATTAGTCTTCTATCTAATTCAACAATTACCGTTATAACAGGATTTGAAAGAAAAGTTTTTGGATAAATTGAATATTTTTTAAAATTGTATTCGCCACCTTCATATATTATTTCTCTATTGAATTCAAATGTATATGATAGATTTGATTTAGTGACAATCAATGAAAGATCTTTATTGAATTCATTAATTATTGGAACCGCAATATATTTAATGACTCTCTTACCTATAGGTATCAATAGCTCATTGGGAAAGTTAAAACGGAGAATATTTTGATATTCGTTTGTTATTGGGGAGAAAATTGTATCGAAATATTTGATTGATAATGGATATAATTGTTCAAACCCACTCGATACTATAAGATTCGAAATTTGAATTTTTTTAATTTCGGTACTTTCATTTATCATTAGAAGACGAAACATTGTGAACATATTAAATTTGTATGGATTGTCACTGTTCGGATAATGAATTTCTGAAACAGTTTTTGGTGCATTGATCGTACCAATATCGCTATATGCCCTATAGTCTGGAGAGTAACTAAATTTTAATTCCCGAGCGAGACGTGCATCAATTATGTTTTTTTCTTTCAAGAAATCAATATTACTGAACGCTTTTGCAAAAGGAGATTCTGGATCTTTTTTGTTTTTAATTTCATTGCTTTCAATTGAAACCTGAGTTTCCATTTCATTTTCACTTGAGATTCTTCTTGCTGCTAAGTATGTGTCACGGTCTAAATCATCAGGATCGCATTTACTTATCTCTATTTTGAATCCCGGTTCAATTTCTTTCAAAATACTTTGTGGTAAGTAAGAAGATATAGGGGATTTGGTTACTTTTTTAATAGTAGGTGGTCGAAAACATGAACTTATCAATAATAAGAGTACTATTGTAGTAAAAACACCACTTATTCTGATAAGATTAGCAAAGATATCCTTTGATCTCATAGTTGATATTTTTTTGATTGATCGATTTTTATGATTCCGATTTTATTGCATCACACCTAACGACCGTCTATCTATAAACCAGTTAGTACCGGTTGATAATTGGTAAATTTATTAAATATTTCATTTGAATTGATATGATATAAGTTTTTTGTTTGTGTGAGTTTGTTTGATCCGGTTATTTGCAGGACATTGATTTCAATGATTATAAGATTTTGGAAACTGGAAGGAGGTAAAAACCGATTTGAAAACTGGTTACTTTCGCTTTTACTTTTATGAAATAAAAAAACCACTCACAAAATACCTTGTAAGTGGCTGATCCTTTGGTGACTCCGGAGGGATTCAAACCCCCAACCTTCTGATCCGTAGTCAGATGCTCTATTCAGTTAAGCTACGGAGCCAATATGCCATAGTTATACACTGGCTATGAGGTTGCAAAGATAATCTATTTTTGTTTTCTTACAATGCTAAAAGTTCATACCTTTGCCGATTGGTCCGGCCGGATCTTTGGTGTCGTTAAGGGCTTTAAAATTAATGAAATAAGTATAATATGATTGTAATAGGAAATCGCAAACTCACAGTCGGTGATTTCTTCAAAGTGCTTTTCGAAGGTGAAAAAATTGATGTAGATATCGAAGCACGTCGGAAAGTTGAAGAGGATTTTGAGTTTCTGAAAGAGTTTGCAAAAGGGAAAGTAATATATGGCATTAATACCGGATTGGGCCCAATGGCTCAATTTAAAATAAACAACAACAAAGAACTTGAACTGCAGTATAATTTAATCAGAAGCCATGCTTCCGGTTGTGGCGCTCCCCTTCCCGATATTTGTGCAAAAGCGACCATGCTTGCCAGGATCAACACCCTGATCCAGGCTAAATCGGGTATTCATCCGGAAGTAGTTGAACTGCTTAAGCAACTTATCAATCGTGACATTAATCCTTACATCCCCGAACATGGAGGGGTTGGGGCAAGTGGTGACCTTGTTCAATTGGCTCACCTTGCCTTAAACCTGATCGGGGAAGGAGAAGTTTCATACAAAGGCGTTTATACCTCTGCTAAAAAGGTATTTGAGGAAGAGGGATTGTCTCCGATAAAAATGCATATCAGGGAGGGACTTGGCCTGATCAACGGCACCTCCGCCATGACCGGGATCGGAATGATCAATGCGATTCATGCCCGGAACCTGACCGATTGGTCAATCCTGGCCTCCACCATGATTACGGAAATCGTGGAATCATATGATGACCATTTTTCAGATGGTTTGAACCGGGCAAAATCCCATCATGGACAGCGCCAGGTAGCCGGCACGATGAAGTCGATTCTTAAAGACAGTCAGTTGATCCGCCGCCGCGCAGACCACCTTTACAACAACGACAAGACCGTTGATGTGGAGGTCTTTAAACATAAGGTCCAGGAATACTATTCCCTCCGGTGTGTCCCACAGATTCTGGGTCCTATCCTGGATACGATATTGTACACGATGCATATTCTCATGAATGAGGTGAATTCAACCAGCGATAATCCCATCATCGACGGAGAACATCATAATGTTTACCACGGCGGTAATTTCCATGGAGATTATGTTGCCCTGGAAATGGATAAACTAAAGATCGGAATTACGAAACTTTCAATGCTCGCCGAGCGTCAACTGAATTATCTGATGAATCCCAAGCTGAATGAAAAATTACCCCCCTTCATTAACCTTGGAAAACTGGGACTTAATCTCGGTATGCAAGGTGTTCAGTTTACTGCGGTATCAACGGTCGCTGAAAATCAGACTTTATCCTTCCCGATGTACCTGCACAGCATTACGAACAATAATGATAATCAGGATATCGTAAGTATGGGGACAAACGCTGCATTACTCACGAAAAGGGTAATCGACAACACTTATCAGGTGCTGGCAATTGAAATGATTTCAATTCTTCAGGCCATTGATTTTCTTGATATTAAAGAACGGCTTTCCTCCTATTCCAGAAACAAATATGAGGATCTTCGATTAATTGTTCCCAAATTCACCGAGGATAGCGTAAAGTATCTTGATATCAGGAATATCGAACAATATATCATGGAGAACAAGCTTCAGTTTTCTATTGAGGAATAATAGTTCCATATATCCCAACAATTAATTGGATGAAATATCCAACAAAACGTCGTTCATTTTATCCGTGGATGATAATCATGGATATTCCCATTTGACCGTTGAAAATTTAAAATTATTATCGAATGAAATATGCATTAGTGACCGGAGGTTCGCGTGGGATTGGCAGAGCGATTTGTCTGGCTTTTGCCGCCGAAGGATATTATATCCTGATCAACTATCATAGCAATCAGACGGAGGCGGAGAATACGTTAAAACAAATCCGGGAAAAAGGAAGCGATGGAGAATTGGCGAGATTCGACGTTTCCAACCAGGAAGAGATTGATGCCTCTCTATCTTCCTGGCAAAGCCGGAATCCCGGGAATTATATTCAGATCCTCGTAAATAATGCCGGAATTCGGAGAGATGCTCTGATCATGTGGATGAAAAATGAAGAGTGGAGTGATGTGATAAATACCAACCTGAACAGTTTTCTTTTTATAACACGCTTTCTCATCAAAGATATGCTGATCAATAAATTTGGTCGTATCATCAATGTGGTTTCTCTTTCCGGTTTAAAAGGATTACCGGGTCAGGCTAATTATTCTGCCGCTAAAGCAGGAGTCATCGGAGCAACCAAGGCCCTTGCCCAGGAGGTTGCCAAGAAAAATGTGACGGTTAACGCGGTTGCTCCCGGTTTTATCCGTACCGATATGACCAAAGACCTGGATGAAACCCAGTTGAAAGCCATGATACCGATGGGCCGTTTCGGGAATCCTGAAGAGGTAGCCGAAGCAGTCCGTTTTCTTGCCTCTGAAAAAGCATCTTATATAACGGGAACCGTAATTAACGTAAACGGAGGACTATATACTTAAAGCATATGACTCGTGTAGTTATCACCGGAATGGGAATCTATTCCGTCATCGGGCAAAATCTCGGCGAAGTAAGGAATTCGCTATATCAGGGGAAATCAGGAATTATTTTTGACCCTGTGCGTAAAGCAATGGGTTTTCGTTCAGCGCTGACCGGAATGGTTCCACGGCCGGTTCTGAAAGGAGTTCTTGACCGGAGACTAAGAGTAGGATTACCCGTTCAGGGTGAATATGCTTACATAGCCACCCTCGAAGCATTAAAAACAGCTCAGATTGATCAGCCTTTCCTGGATCAACACGAAGTGGGTATTTTATACGGCAACGACAGTTCTGCAGTTCCTGTCGTAGAATCAATCGACATTCTCCGGTCAAAAAAAGATACTATGATGATCGGTTCCGGTTATATCTTCCAGTCAATGAATTCGACGGTATCCATGAATCTTTCTGTTATTTTCCATCTCAAGGGTGTCAATTTTACAATTAGCGGCGCCTGTGCCAGCGGTTCTCATGCAATTGGAATCGGATATCTCCTTATCAAGCAGGGGTTGCAGAACATTATTGTTTGTGGCGGAGCACAGGAAATTAATGCCGAATCTACCGCCAGTTTCGATGCCCTGAATGCCTTCTCCACCAGGGAGTCGGAACCGACGAAAGCGTCGCGCCCTTTTGACCGGGATCGTGACGGACTTGTCCCCAGCGGTGGAGCGGCAACCCTGATTCTTGAAAGTTATGAATCTGCAGTAAAACGGGGAGCAAAAATTTATGGAGAAGTTGTAGGATATGGATTTTCTTCCAACGGAGAGCATATCTCCTTACCTAATGTCGAGGGACCGGCAAGGGCTATCTCCATGGCGTTGAAAGATGCGCAAATTCCACCTTCCGGGATTGATTATATCAACGCACATGCAACATCGACCCAGGCCGGCGATAGCAATGAAGCTAAAACCATCGATTCCATCTTTAAAAATTCACGTCCTCTTGTGAGCAGTACTAAATCGATGACCGGACATGAAATGTGGATGGGCGGAGCAAGTGAAATTATCTATGCCACCCTGATGATGGAAAACTCATTTGTCGCTCCGAATATTAACCTGGAAAATCCTGATGAAACCACAGGTTGTTTGAACATAGTTACAGAAACCATTCAAAAAGAAATAAGTGTCTTTCTCTCCAACTCATTCGGATTTGGTGGAACCAATTCCGTCCTGATCGTAAGGAAATTTATTCCCTGATCATTTTAATAAAAAAAGACTATTTTTGCCTCACGATAAAGGGAGAGAAAGATGCAAAGACAAGATATCATCCAGAAAATCAACCAGCTCCTTATTGATGAAATTGAAATTGACGAAACCCAGATAAATCCCTCTGCTAATCTGAAGAAGGATCTTGGAATCGATTCACTTGATTTTGTTGATTTGTTTGTAATCATCGAAAATAATTTCGGTTTAAAAATGAGAGCGGAAGAGATGACTAACGTTAAAACCTTGTCGGATTTTTATGACTATATCGTTAACAGAATTATTCCAAATTAAATATAAATGTCGTCATGGGAAGGAAAAACCCGCGGTGGGGTTCTTGGTTATAAGATTTTTGTCTGGACACTGAAGCACCTGGGAATTTCGTTTGCCTATTTTCTCCTCTATTTCGTTGTTACTTATTTCATTTTCTCTTCAGGAAAGGCTTTTACAGCAATCTTTTCCTATTTTCACAAGATCCTTGGCTATAACCGCATCCGGTCGTTGAAGAGCATCTATAAAAATTATTACCTCTTTGGACAGATTCTTCTGGATAAGATTGTCATGCTTGCAGGTTTTGAAAGTAAATTTACTTTTGATTTTGAAGGCGAAGAGTACTTAAGGAAAATGGAAAAGGGTGGACTCCTGATCAGCGCTCATGTTGGGAATTGGGAAATTGCCGGTAATTTGCTTAAACGGCTTGATAAGAAGATAAATATTCTTTTATTTGATGCTGAACATCAGCAGGTCAAGGGATATATGTCGGAGATAATGACCGATCGGAATGTAAATTTTATTGTCATCAAGCAAGATCTTTCACACCTTCTGGAGATTAAACAAGCTTTGACTAATGGTGAAATCATTGCTATGCATGGCGACCGTTTTATAGAAGGGAATAAAACCGTACCAATTGATTTTATGGGTAAACTTGCACTATTCCCGACCGGCCCGTTCAATATAGCTGCCAAATTCAAGGTTCCTGTCTCTTACGTTTTTGCTGTGAAAGATACAAAAACACACTACCACTTTTATGCCACGCCTTTGCAATGGATTGAATATTCTTCCAACCTGAAAAAACGTGAACAAGACTTCAGATTAGCGGTTTCACAATATGTATCTGCACTGGAAAAAATTGTGGTTAAATATCCGATCCACTGGTTCAATTATTATAACTTCTGGAATCTTCCCGGACCGACCGGATTTATAACGAAATTATGATCGTTTGATGACAGGAAAGAAATTATTACTGATCAGCGCCAACCGTTATGCCATCCCCTACCCGGTTTATCCCCTGGGTATTTCCTATCTGTTTTCTTACCTGAAGGAACGATTTCCGCATTATGATATTCGTTTGCTTGATCTGAACCTGAGCACACCCGCCAAGATGGTTCAGGTTCTCAATGATTTTAAACCGGATTATATCGGAGTCTCTTTCCGGAATATTGATGATGTTAATTTTTATAGTCAGGAAAGTTTCATAAACGGTTACAAGACGATTTATAACCTTATAAGGCAGACGATACGGTCGACCGTCATTATCGGGGGATCTGCCTTTTCAATATTTCCAAAAGAACTCTTTGATTTTTTTAATCCGGATTATGGCATTGTTGGCGAGGGAGAAGAAAGTCTCTGTCAACTCCTGTCAGGACTCGATTCAGACAACCCAAATTTGGGTATTGAAGGATTAGCATTCCGTAAGGAAGGTAAAATTGTAATAAATGGTCGTAAAGCTTTTATTCATGATCCCAATCTTTGCTTCGATAATGGAATGACCAACTTTTACTGGGATAAGAGCGGAATGATGAATATTCAAACCAAACGCGGCTGCCCCTATAACTGTATCTATTGCACTTATCCGCTGATTGAAGGTCATACTGTCAGGACTCTTGATCCTGACCGGATTATTTATGCTTTAAAGGATTTGAATAAGAACAATAAAGTGGATTACGTTTTCTTTACCGATTCCGTATTTAACATCGATAATGCGTTTAATATTGAGTTGTCAAATAAAATGATAAAATCGGGTTTAAAAATGAAATGGGGCGCCTATTTTTCTCCTCAAAACCTGGATGAATCATTGCTCAGGTTATTCAGGGAAGCAGGGTTGACACACATCGAATTCGGAACAGAATCGTTATCTGATACTGTACTTAGAAGTTATGGGAAGCATTTTACGATTGAAGAGGTGATCGATATCTCCAGGATGTGCAATAAAGTTGGGATTTATTTTGCCCATTTTCTCATCATCGGAGGATATGGCGAAACGGAAGAAACGATTAATGAAGGTTTCGAAAATTCAAAGCGTATCGGAAATACCGTTTTTTTTCCCTATATCGGTATGCGAATTTATCCGGGAACACGGCTTCAACAGTTGGCCATCGACGAGGGGTTGATCCATCCCGAGGACAACCTGCTGGAACCAATCTATTATTTGGCGAAAGGAATAGACTATGATTCATTGAAACAACGAGCTGAAAAAACCGGAAGAAGATGGGTTTTCCCGGATGAGGACGTATCGACCATTATGAACCGGATGAGAAAACGAAAAAGAAAAGGATCGTTATGGCATCATTTAAAGAGATAAATATTCCACAGACCCCCCCCATGGTCATGATCGACCGGATCATTTCCGTTGAAGGAAAGATTACAATAACAGCGTTCATGATCAGGGAGGATAATGTTTTTTGTGAAGACGGTCTGTTCCGCGAGCCGGGATTGATTGAAAACATGGCACAAACGGCTGCTGCCGGTGCAGGATTGCAACCCGGGACAAAGGAAGGGAATCCTCCATTGGGATTTATAGGCGGTATCAGAAATTTGCGTATCTATGCATTTCCTAAAGTGGGAGATGAAATTATCACCCGGATAGCGGTCGAACATGAGGTATTCAACGCTACGATTGTAAATGGAAAAACTTTTCTTAAGGATAAAATCCTCGCCGAGTGTGAATTAAAAATTTTCCTGGATGTGCTGCCGGAGAAGAACGTATTTTCAAAGGGTTAGCCAGACTTAAAACTGAATACTGATTACAACAATTATTTATGGAGAATCCAATTCAAGGACAGGAGGAGATTAACCTCCCTAAGGATGAACGGGAAAAGAAGGACGGTCAGGAGAAAAATCTCGTCTATACATATAACCGGGAACTTTTCTATTCTTTCGATAAAGAAAAAGGATTCACAAAAAAAGTTGATTACCAATATACGGCAAATCAAGCCATTATAAAGCAAGGTTGGGATGCGGCTGAAGAAAGATTGAATGATGTGAAGCGGCAAGTCATTGCCGGGAAGAGATCGCCCATTGCTTATTTCATGGAAAAAAAATTGATGGATATTCCTATACTGGCTTCGTATATGAATCAACAAAAATGGAAAATAAAATGGCATCTCACCAATGCCGGGTTTAATAGAATGAAACGGGCGACATTAGAACGATATGCGGAAATTTTTGAAATTTCGCCGGAGGAACTTAAAAAACCATCTTTTTTTACTTAATTTTTCTGGAAAAATAATGATTAAACTTGATTTTGAACATCGCCAGGCTGGACATTGTGAAAGTGGCGTAACCTCGAATCTTTTAAATTACCACGGATTTAAGATCAGCGAGCCGATGGTATTCGGAATTGGAGCCGGGCTATTTTTCAGCTATCTTCCTTTTCTGAAAATGCAACATGCTCCCATAACCTCTTTCCGCGTTTGGCCCGGAAAAATATTTGAAAGGGTAACAAAGGAACTGGATATTAAGAAGGAGATCCATCATTTCCGGAATCCAAAAGATTCCATGGACATGCTGGATAAAATTTTAATGAAAGGCCTCCCGGTCGGACTCCAGGTGGGAACTTTTCATCTGACCTTTTTTCCACCGGAATACCGTATGCATTATAACATGCATAACATGGTGGTTTATGGGAAGGAGAATGATCACTATTTCGTTTCCGATACCCTGATGGAGTTCCCTGTCACGATCTCTTATCCGGATTTAATGAAGGTTCGATTTGCAAAAGGAACCTTTGCTCCCAAAGGAATGATGTACTTTCCGATGTATGTTCCCGCTCAAGTCGATTTAAAACCATTGATCATTAAAGGAATCAGGGAAACAGCAAACAATATGGTGGGTATTCCTTTCCCGATTATCGGAGTGAGAGGCATACGTTATCTTGCCGGAAGAATGCGGAACTGGCAAAAACGTTTTGGCGATGAGAAAGCTTCCTATTATCTCGGACAAGTATTACGGATGGAGGAGGAAGTCGGAACGGCAGGCGCCGGATTTCGTTTTATTTATGGAGCATTTCTTCATGAAGCGGCAGAAATATTACAACAAGATTGGATTAATGAAATATCCATCGAGATGGGTGAAAATGCCAATAAATGGCGGGAGTTTTCCTATCTCGGATCAAGGAACTGTAAAAAAAGGGCAAAACCCGAACAATCTTATGATTTTCTGGCAGATATATTGCTTGAATGCGCCGACCGGGAAGAGAAGATATTCAGGAAACTGATAAAAATCAAATAATTTTTCTACTTTCGCAGACAAATAAATGACCTCGCCGCAGAGCAGCGAGGTATTCTCGGGAACCTTTCCTATTCGCCGCAAGCGGCGGGGAACTAACCCCGATAGAGATTAGATCATAATCAGAAATCTAAATATATCCCCATGGAAGAAAATTCAAATCCGGTATATAAGGATCAAAGATATGGTAAGTCTCGGGAAATGTTGTATTCTTATGATCAAAAGGGACAATTTGAAAAAAAAGTCGACTTTCACGGTGAATCTGTCAGGGTGGTAGCCCAACAAGCCTGGGATCTTTTTAATGAACGTATTGAGGAAGCGCGACAAAAAGTCCTTGCCGGAAAAGTCAGTCCTGTCGTTTATTACATGGAAAAAAACTTGGCTGATCCTTTGACTCTTTCTAAGATGGCAGGAATTTCGGTATGGCGCGTTAAATGGCATTTTAGACCCCGCGTTTTTATGCGTTTAAACGAAAAAACATTAAAGAAATACGCGGAGGCTTTTCAAATAAGCATTAAGCAGCTTAAGGAGATTCAATAGTATTGATAAAGAATTTGGATGGAAACGAAAATCGCGATTGATTATAAACACCGGCAGGCAGGTCACTGCGAGAGTGGCGCCACATCAAATTTATTGAATTTTTATGGGGTTACTATATCGGAGCCGATGGCTTTCGGTATCGGAAATGGATTATTTTTCAGCTATATTCCATTTCTGAAAATCCAATTTGCCCCAATGATGTCATTCCGGAATTTTCCGAATACGGTATTTCATAACTCAATGAAATACCTTGGAATTGATGCGACGGTAATTAAAAAGATTAGCGATCCTAAGGAAGCCATGCTTGTTTTAGACAGGAACCTGGAGAAAGGCATACCCACTGGCATGCAGGTTGGAGTATTCAATCTTACTTTTTTCCCTCCCGAATACAGGATGCATTATAATATGCATAATATCGTATGTTTTGGGAAAGAAGGAAATCTTTACCATATCAGTGATACCGTATTGGAACAACCCCAGGTACTTACTTATCAGGATCTGGTTCGGGTAAGGTATGCAAAAGGGACATTTGCTCCCAAAGGGAAGATATACTGGATCAATAATGTCAAAAAGGATCTGAATATTAAAGAAGCAATCGCTTTGGGAATTAAAAAATCCGTTTATGATATGATTAAGATCCCTTTCCCTTTGATCGGTGTCAAAGGAATTCGATGGTTGGCAAGGGATATAAAAAAATGGCCGAAAAAATTCGGGAATGAAAAAGCTTCCTTTTACTTAGGACAAATTATTCGGTTAGCAGAAGAGTTTGGTACTGGGGGAGCAGGTTTCCGGTATATTTATGGAGCATTTCTTAAAGAGTCAGGTGAATTCCTTAAGAATGATGAATTATTGCTGGCATCCGATATGATGGGTAAAGCCGCTAACCGGTGGAGAGAATTCACTTATATCGGAGCAAGAAATTGTAAAAACCGTTCAGAACCTAAAGAAGATTATGGGATGCTTGGAGATATTATGATTGAGATTGCCGGCATGGAAGAAGCTGTTTACAATAAACTGGATAAAATTAAATTTAATGGCTGATCAGCCCATCATAGAAATCCGGAATCTTTCCAAAACATATAAGAGAGCTCATGAACCTGCAATAAAGTCAGTATCACTTGATATCTGCCCGAATGAGATCTTTGGTTTGCTTGGACCGAATGGTGCCGGAAAAACCACGACTATTTCAATCCTTTGCGGTTTATTTTCACCCTCTCAGGGAGATGTTTTCATTGATGGTCTGAATATCCATACTGATTTAGATCAAATTAAACAAATCGTTGGCGTCGTGCCACAGGATATTGCCCTCTATCCTACGCTCACTGCTCGTGAGAACCTGACTTTCTTCGGAAACATGTATGGACTTTCCGGTAAAGAGTTAAAAAACCGGATCATGGAATATATGGGGATTTTTGGCCTTGAAAAATATGCAAACCGGATTGTTTCAAATTTCTCAGGAGGCATGAAACGAAGAGTTAACCTTATCGCCGGTCTTTTACACAATCCTAAAATAATATTTTTAGATGAGCCAACAGTAGGGATCGATGTTCAATCGCGTATCGTAATTCTGGATTATCTTAAAGAGATCAATAAGCAGGGCACTACAATTATTTATACTTCCCATTATATGGAAGAAGCTGAACATCTCTGTTCCAGAGTTGCCATTATGGACCGCGGAACGATCATATCAATGGGAGAACCCAGGGAATTGGTTGCCCAGCGCCCGGAATTCAAAAACCTGGAAAATATTTTTATTCATCTCACCGGTAAAGATTTGAGGGATTAATATGCGTAAGTATTTTTTTGCTTTCCGGAAAGAATGGTTGTTGCTTATCCGCGACAAAGCGGGTCTTGCATTACTTTTTATTATGCCAATGGCACTGATCATTATATCCTCCCTGATGCAGGAATATGGCTGGAGTTCAGTGACCAAAGAATTAAGCGTTGATATCCTTTTTGTAGATAACGATAAAGACAGCCTTGGAGTTCAGATTCGTAAGGGTTTGCTTAAATCCGAATCTTTTATCGTCACCGATAGTCTGAACCATAAACCTCTTACCGAATCAGTTGCCAGAGGAGCGGTAAAAAAGGGAGATTACCTGGTTGCAATAGTTATTCCGGAAGGCGCAACAAAAGCACTTCAGGAAAATGTACGATTCATGGTTGCCAAGACACTTTCGGGTTTTGGAATGTACAAGCAGTCTATGCTTGATAATTTAAAATTGAAAGATTCCGTAAACATTGCAATTTATTTTGATCCTACTATTAAAAAAGTATTTCAAACCGCTTTGATTGGCGCCATTAAAGCCGTCAATTATAAGACCGAGTCAGAATTGGTATTCCGCTCCTTTAACCAGGAGATCGCTCTTCAGATGCCATTCTACAAACCATCTGAGGTCGTATATCAAGAAGCGATTCAGTTTAAAGAATATTTTCCATCGTTCCGGGAAAAGGATAAAATTCCAAATTCCGTACAGCACAACGTTCCTGCATGGACCATTTTCGCCATGTTTTTTATCGTCATTCCGCTCACTCAGAGTTTGATCAAAGAGCGGGAAGAGGGAAGCCTTTTCCGTTTAATGACTTTACCGGTTAAATATATGACCCTGTTAATGGCAAAAGTGGGCGTTTATCTGATCGTTTGTGTCGTGCAAACCATTCTTATGCTTCTTGCAGGCATTTTCCTCATCCCTCTGTTTGGCCTCCCTATGCTCGATCTTGGGAATGAATATTTGGCGCTTTCTATCATGACAGTGATTGTTGCCATGGCTTCCGTTGGTTTTGGTCTTATGATAGGCACTATAGCGAAAACTCATCAACAGGCTGCTGCTTTCGGGTCAATTTCCATTATTATCCTTGCTGCCATGGGTGGTTTATTTGTACCGCTGTACCTTATGCCCCCTATCATGCGTCATTTCTCGGAATTCAGCCCAATGAACTGGGCAATGACGGGTTATTATACCATTTTCCTGAGAGGAGGAAGTATTTTACATATCTTACCGGAAGTTTTTCGGCTGTTCCTCTTCTTCCTCGGAACAGTAATTATTACCGCACTTTACCGAAGGTTTAAAAGACCAATGAATCCCTGAAAGATGGAATTGATCGATCGCAAAGAAATTGTTGTCCGATTCTCGGAAGTTGATTCCATGCGTATCGTATGGCACGGAAATTATATTAAGTACTTTGAAGACGGAAGGGAGTCGTTTGGACTAAAATTTGACCTTGGATATCTCGATGTTTATAGACATAACGTCATGATTCCTATCGTAAAGGTAAATTGTGATTTTAAGCGTCCGCTGGAATATGGAGATATCGCTATTGTTGAAACAAGATACATTCCTACAGAAGCGGCAAAAATAATCTTTAAATATACGATTTACAGAAAAAAGAATTCAGAAGTAGTAGCTACCGGAGATACAATGCAGGTTTTTCTTACTCCTGAAGGGGAATTGTTACTGACTCCTCCCCCATTTTATATTGCCTGGAAGGAGAAATGGGGTATTGTCAAAAAATACAAATGATTACAAATCACATTATTGCCGATAATATAATAACATCCCTGGGGTTTTCATCAGAGGAAAACATCAATGGGATTCTTGATGGGAAGATTGGGATTACTGATCATCAGGACGTTTCCCTTTCAAATTCCCCGATAAACCTGTCACTCGTCGATACGAATCTGTTAAATAACCGATTTGAATATGTTTTAAGGACTAATAACCAGAACTTTCCTGATGGTTCATTTACACGCCTGGAAAAACTATTCATTCTTTCCATCCATGATGCATTATCGAAAAGTGATTTTAATCATCGTGAAAAACGGGTTTTGTTGGTAATTTCCTCTACGAAAGGCAATATTGATCTGTTGGAAGAGCGGTATAAAGCAAAGTTCAATCATAAACGTCTGTTCCTCTGGGAACTTGGAAAAGTTATTGGTAATTTTTTTGGTTTTATAAATCCCCCGTTGATTATTTCCAATGCATGTATATCCGGGGCGCTTGCAATTGCTATTGCTTCCCGGTGGATTCAAAAAGGTCTATATGACTATGCGGTAGTTGCCGGAGGTGATATAATGTCTGGGTTTGTGATTTCCGGATTTCATTCTTTTCAGGCGCTCAGTCCAGAACCTTGCAAACCCTATGATATTAACCGGCATGGATTGACCCTGGGCGAAGGATGTGGTACCATAATCCTTACCGGTATGGAACAACCGCCAGGATCCTCTTCAGTCCGGGTAGTCGGGTCGGCAATTTCCAATGATGCCAATCATATTTCCGGTCCTTCCCGCACCGGTCAGGAACTGAGTTTTGCAATTAATACTTCGATGAAAGAGGCTGGATTGTCATCCCGGGATATCGATTATATTTCAGCTCATGGTACTGCGACACTGTATAATGATGAAATGGAATCAAAAGCAATTGGTTTAAGTGGATTGAATGAAGTTCCATTGAATAGTTTTAAAGGCTATTGGGGACATACCCTGGGTGCCGCCGGAATAATAGAATCCGTAGCGGCTTTTCATAGTCTGACATGTAACACTCTTTTTCGATCAGCCGGGTTTGAGTCGCTGGGCGTATCAGAACCCCTCCGCGTGATTGAAAAAAATACCTCATGCAAGCTGAATACATGCCTGAAAACTGCTTCCGGTTTTGGGGGATGTAATGCAGTAATTATCTTTCAGAAAAACTGACATGGGATTATTTATTACAGGATATTGCACGATAGGTGAAAGGAAAGTTATCGTTAATGACCAGCTTCGCTATTATCAGGAAAATTTTCTTAATTTTGCAGACTTTATAAAACCACTCTATAAACAGAAAGAGATAAATTATCCCAAGTTTTACAAAATGGATTCATTAAGTAAACTTGGATTTCTTACTTCAGAGTTGGTTTTAAGAGAAAGTAATATAAAGAAATACCGGGAAGAGGATTTGGGTGTTATCCTGTCAAATTCGAGTTCAAGTCTCGATACCGACATGATCCACCAAAATACAATAAAAGACAGATCCAATTATTTTCCCAGTCCGTCGGTATTTGTTTATACTTTACCCAATATAGTGATAGGCGAAATTTGTATCAGATTTAAAATAAAAGGTGAAAATGCTTTCCTTGTTTCAGAAAAATTTGATGGGCGGTTGATCTATAATTATGTGAATGGGTTGATGGAACAAAACAGGTTACAGGCAGCTCTTTGCGGATGGGTTGATTTATTGGGGGATAAATTTGAAGCGCTTGTCATGTTTATTGAAAAAGATGAATTTACAGATAAGAAGAGTAGTCAATTTTTCAATCCCTCCCCTTTTACTGAGCAAAATATATATCGACTTTTACAACGTAACTGACTAATTTATTTATGGAAGAATTAATTAACAAGCTTAAGAAAGAAGTTATTGAGCAATTAAACCTGGAAGATGTTTCGGTGGATAATATCAATCCGGATGCTCCTCTGTTTGGTGAAGGATTGGGATTAGATTCAATTGATGCCTTGGAGTTAATTGTATTGCTTGAAAAGAACTATGGAATAAAAATAGAAGACCCTAAAGACGGTAAAAAGATATTCTACTCGATCAGAACGATGGCGGAATATATCACCGAGCACAAAAAAGGATAATGAATGCCTCGTCGGATTTATATTACCGGGCTTGGTATTATCTCAAGTTTAGGAAAAAATCTTCAAGAGAATCTTTTCTCACTGATGCATGGGCAATCAGGCATCAGTCATATCAACCATCTTGAGACCTCGCTCAGGGATGTCATTCCGGTTGGAGAAGTAAAAGCATCCTACGAAGAACTTTTTAAACTGGCCGGATTGCCTGTTTTAGAGGGTTATTCACGAAATGTACTCCTTGGAATCATCGCAGCTAAAGAAGCAGCCTCGTTTTCCTCGTTTGAACATGACTCTGATTTAAAGACCGGATTCATCTCCGCAACAACGGTGGGAGGCATGGACCGTTGTGAATTATATTATTCTGATTTCCTGAACAACGACGAACGAAATGCGTACATCGATATTTATGATTGCGCCGACAGCACAGAAAAAATCGCCGATATCCTTGGAATATATGACTACCTGACGACTATCAGTACCGCTTGTTCTTCTTCGGCCAATGCCATTTTACTTGGTGCCCGCATGATTCGCAGTGGTCGCCTGGACCGGGTTATTGCCGGAGGTTGTGAATCTCTGACCAAATTTCATCTCAATGGCTTTAATGCACTGAAAATCCTGGATAAAGAACCATGTAAACCGTTTGATGAGCGGAGAAACGGAATAACGCTTGGGGAGGGAGCTGCCTATTTGATGCTTGAATCGGAAGAAACTGTTCAAAAGACAAATCATCCTGTTCTCTGTGAGATTGTTGGCTGGGGTAATGCGTGTGAAGCTTTTCATCAAACAGCTTCTTCTCCGGATGGAATCGGCGCTTACTTGTCCATGAGAAAAGCGCTTGAAATGAGTGGACTTCATTCAGGGGAGATTGATTATATCAATGCCCATGGTACCGGTACCGAAAACAATGATCTTTCTGAAGGTCGTGCTATTGAAAGGCTTTTTGGTGCGAACCTGCCGTTTATCAGCTCTACAAAGCCTTATACAGGTCATACTACCAGCGCTGCCGGCTCATCCGAAGCTATTATTTCCATTCTATCTCTTATTAATCAGGTAATCTGGCCCAACCTTAATTTCCAAGTTCCTATGAAAGAATTAAGTTTTTCCCCTGTCACTCAATTACTGACAGATATCCCTGTCAGAAATGTGATGTCAAATTCTTTTGGTTTCGGCGGAAACGATACTTCCCTGATATTTTCACGGCAAATAGGAACGACCAATCACTCGGGTAACAAAACATATCATCCTGATCCAAAAAAATTATAATGCTTCGATAAGTTATGGCTTATATTAATGGTATCGGTTTGATTTCCGCCCAAAACACCTTAAATCCGGATGTTTTTCTCGAGCCGGTCATGGAACAAACCTCGGCTTACATGAAATGTCTGGATCCTGTCTATAAAGAATACCTTGATCCGATCCAAACCCGTCGTATGAGCAGACTGATCAAGATGGGAATTGTATCGGCCAGGATGTGCCTGAGCGATGCCAACTGCGCAATTCCCGATTCGATCATCACCGGAACCGGTATCGGAAGCGTTGAGGATACTGAAAAAATACTCGGAGAATTATCAAAAGAAGAAAAATTTCTAAATCCCACTCCATTTATACAATCCACATACAATACCATCAGTTCACAGATTGCCATCAATCTTAAGTGTCATGGGTACAACTCGACCTATGTACACCGGTCATTCTCATTTGAAAGCAGCCTTCAGGATGCCCTCTTACAGTTGCAAGAAGGTATAGCTGCCAATGTTTTGGTGGGTGGAATCGATGAAATGACCATGAATCACTTAAACATTACCCGTAAACTTGGACAATGGAAAATGAATCCGGCTCACAACCTTAGTTTACGAAAAACTATGACTCCAGGCGCCCTCGCTGGCGAAGGAGTCGGTTTTTTCCTGCTTTCCTCGGTCCGGGGCAACCGATATTATGCAACCGTTCCGGGAGCCGAAACAATCTATAAACCAAAATCACTCGACGAACTGGATAACAGGACAACCTCATTTTTATCGGAATATGGCCTGAAGAAAGATGATATCGATATTATCCTTGCCGGAGTGGCTGGAGATATTACCTGGGATTTCCTTTATGATGACTACGCCTTAAAGGTATTTCCGGGGAAACCGGTTTCCTGGTTCAAACATCTTTCCGGAGAGTATTATACTGCGACAACTTTTGCCTTATGGCTGGCGTCAAATATTCTTAAACGGCAAGTCTATCCCGAAATCATCAGAGTTAACGATATACTTCCATCCCGAATACAAAACATTTTAATTTACAACCATTTCAGAGGAGTAAATCATTCCTTAATTCTTATCAAACGCTAAGGAATCAAATTCCTTCCCTGTTTGAATTTTCCTTTTACCTTTGCGATCTTAAATCATGATTCCATATCTCAGGAATTCGTTAAGCGATAAAAATGGCTGATAAGGTTTATATTACCGGGATAGGAATTATTTCTGCCATCGGCAATAATGTTGAAAATTTAGAGAAAAGCCTTTTAGCTGAAAGATCAGGCATTGGTGAGATTTCTTTATTTCCATCTATACATAAAGGGAAAATACCTCTGGCAGAAGTAAAGCTTTCCAATCAACAATTGGTGGAACTGTGCGGGGCGAAGAGTGATCGTTTTTTAACAAGGACTTCCTTGTTAGGTATGATCGCTGCCAGGGAAGCGTTAGTGAAATCCGGAGTTAATTTAGAGGATGGATATAAAACAGGGTTGATCTCTGCGACGACCGTTGGTGGGATGGACCGTAGTGAAGGATTCTTTCATAAGTATATTTCGAATCCTGCAAAAGGAAGATTGCGGGACATCGTCAACCACGATTGTGGTGATAGCACAGAAAGAATCGCCCAATTTTCCGGGATTTCTGATTTTGTCACTACGATAAGTACGGCTTGCAGTTCTTCGGCCAATTCTTTGATGCTTGGAGCCAGATTGATCAAATCAGGAGTACTTGACCGTGTCATCGCAGGTGGGACGGATTCTGTAACCCGTTTTACTTTGAATGGATTCAATACACTGATGATTCTCGATAAAGAGGGTTGCAAACCATTTGATGAAAATCGGGCAGGACTTACCATCGGTGAAGGGGCAGCTTTTCTCGTCCTTGAATCTGAGGAATTGGTCAAGAAAATGAACAAAAATGTTCTTGCCGAATTTACCGGATATGGAAATGCAAACGATGCCTATCACCAAACAGCTTCCTCTCCCGAAGGGAAAGGAGCTATGCTTGCCATGTTTAAAGCGTTGCAAGTAAGTGGCTTGAACCCTTCAAATATCAGCTATATCAATGTCCATGGGACCGGTACACAGAACAATGATCTTTCTGAAGGCATTGCGATCGAAAAAATTTTCGGCTCAGCTATTCCTCCTTTCAGCTCAACCAAATCCTTTACCGGACATACACTCGGAGCTTCAGGTGCAATCGAAGCGGTCATTTCTATTCTTGCGATGAAAAATCATTGCCTCTTCCCTAATCTTAATTGGACGACTCCAATGAAGGAGCTATCGATGCAACCCATAAAAAAGATTATGAAGAACGTTGAGGTTAATCATGTGCTTTCCAACTCATTTGGATTTGGAGGAAACAATTCAACATTAATTCTATCAAAACCTTGACCGACAGGTTCATTCATATAATATGATCTTTTGCCAAAACGACTATTAAAAGGATAAATTGATATAATTTCTCAAACAAATGCCTCCCTTCCCTATCTATATAAATGGTCTTGGAAATATTTCTCCTCAAAAAACTTTAGGAAATCAAACATTTCTTGAAGAGGTAGTTGGTTGTGAGACGAACATACTCAAATGCCAGGAACCCAATTACAGGGATTTTGTGAGTGGCGACCTGGTTAGAAGAATGAGCAGGCTGATTAAAATGGGAATCTCGGCGTCTAAGGTTTGTCTTCAGGATGCAGAATGTCAGAACCCGGATGCCATTATTACGGGGACAGGATTAGGATGTGTAGAAGATACTGAAAAGTTCCTGACCTGCATGATCAAAAATAATGAAGAGTTTCTGACGCCGACTTCGTTTATTCAATCTACTCATAATACGGTAGGGGCTCAGATAGCATTAATGCTGAAATGTCATAATTATAATTTTACTTATGTCCATCGGGGATTTTCTTTTGAATCCGCTTTGCTCGACGCACGACTTCAAATACAGGAGGGTGACCTTTCCAACATTCTTGTCGGTGGGATCGATGAAATGACAAATAATTCTTTTCTGATTACATCCCGATTGGGACATTGGAAAAGAAAGTCGGTTAACAACCTCAGGATACTTGAATCTGGAACGAAGGGCTCGATCGCTGGTGAAGGAGCTTCGTTTTTCCTGGTTTCCGGGAATAAAACAAGCAGAACTTATGCAGTCCTCTCAGACCAGGCGATGATTTTGAGACCCAGGGGAATACCGGAGGTCATCACCGAATGTACAAAGATGGTAGATCAGAATAACCTGTCTATGAAGGAAATTGATTTGGTTCTTCTGGGATTAAACGGAGATTGTATAAATGATAAACATTACTTACAATTTATATCCGCTCTCCCTGATTCAGACCAGGGGTATTTCAAACACCTTTGCGGAGAGTATCAGACAGCTTCTTCCTTTGGACTATGGCTTGCCTCAATGATTTTGCAAAGGCAATCGGTTCCGGAAGTTATAAGATTGAAAGGAAAATTCAATCGTCCGATACGTACAATTTTACTGTATAATCATTATCAAAACCTAAATCATACTTTAGCTCTCATAAGCCGGGCATTGTGATGTGTAACTTTAAAAATCTGATAATTGGATTCGTAATCCTCCTCCTATCTTTTAATGTCCTAAGTTTTTTTATTTGTCCTTGTAATATCTCTTTTTTTTCCTTTTTTTGTCTCAACTCGAATATTTTTTATATCACACTGATTCTTGCAATTCTCATTATTCCTGTTGTTTTATCTTTTTTCCCTTCTTTAGAATTTCATCATAAACCGGTCATTTGCAGAGGAAAAATAAATGAAAAAGAGGTTGCTCTGACTTTTGATGATGGGCCGGACCCTGAAAACACTCCGGTAATTCTAAATATTCTTGAAAGATATCACCTGAAAGCTACCTTCTTTATCATCGGGAAAAAGATCATAGGAAATGAAGATTTGATTCGCCAGATCATTCAGAAAGGCCATAAAATCGGAAACCATTCTTACGAACACTCGAATTTATGGGATTTTCAGTCTTCCGGAATGCTTAGAAAAGATATCCAAGAAACGCATGATCTCATCTTTGAAATAACCGGAGCGACCACAAACTATTTCAGACCCCCTTATGGCGTAATCAACCCGATGATTCATAATGCATTGAGGAATTTCGACTATCTTGTAATTGCCTGGAGCAAACGATCCTTGGATACGATCCTGAAAAATGATAAAAAGATTCTTCGGCGTACAACAAAAAAATTACGACCGGGCGACATACTGCTTTTTCATGATACATCAAAAACAACCTGTATTCTCCTGGAACAAATAATTCTTACCATTCAAAAAGCAAACTTTGAGATAGTAAGTCTGGATAAATTTATTAATACAAATCAATATGATTAGATGTTTATTCATTATCCTATTCTCGGGGTTGATGCTGGGTGGTAATTCACAACACAACCCGATGCCCAAAAAAGATGCTGAAAGAGTTAATTACTATATTTTAGAAGCGACAAAAAAGGTCATTACTATTCAGAGCGAGTTTGTTCAGGAAAAAGTACTCAGCGTTCTTTCTGAGAAAATCATTACAAAAGGCATGTTTTATTTTAAAAAGGAAAAAAAATTAAGATGGGAATATATTGATCCTTTTAAATACTTGATTATTATAAATAACGATAATCTTCTGGTTCGCGACGACGATAAAGAAAATCGTATCAACCTTGAGTCAAACAAGGTTTTCAGAGAGGTTAACAATATTATCATGGGGACTGTTCAGGGTACTTTATTAAATGACACAAAAAACTTCCAGGCATCTTTTTTTGATGAAAATTCATATTACTTATGTAAATTGGTTCCTCTTCAATCAAGATTAAGAGAATCGCTCAGTGAAATCTGGCTTTATTTCAATAAAGAGGATTACTCAGTCGATAAACTCGATTTACGTGAATCCTCGGGTGACTACACGCGAATTATTTTTAAATCGAAAAAATTAAACCTGCCGTTATCCGATGAAATATTTTCTGTACGTTAGTCTTCTTCTGATCATAGTATATTCCTGTTCATCTGCGAATCAAACCAGTATTAATCACCCGGCAAAAGGTAAGACCCTCTCTCCTTCCCCTGGTTTTAATGGCAACTTTGAAAAAGCGCTTTTCAAGGCTTCTCTCGATATCAGAAATCAGCATCTTTCCGGATTCCTTCTTATTAAAAAAACTGCCGACAGCACTTACCGGATTGTTTTTGCAAATGAAATTGGAATGACTCTTTTTGATCTTGGATTTCAGGAAAGCCAGTTTAAAGTTCATTACATTTTCGAACCCATGAAAAAGAAAATTTTATTGCGTCTTTTTGAAAATGATTTCAAACGATTGATTTTTGACATCGAACGGAGTAATTCAAATCCATTGATGAAGACCATTTTCCAATATGAAGGTCAGAAAGGTCAGATTCCCCGGAGAATTTCAATTTCCAATCCGGTAATAAAAATGAATATGGAGCTTACTCTTATCAGCCAATAGTCTTACTCTTTACAAAGAGATATACCGACATTTTGTATTTTTACATTTTATACATCAGAGAATGTTATTAAATAAGTTTTTTTCGATTTCTTCGGTTAATGAATTCCGGGAGGAAAATCAACCATCGATCGATTCAAATCATAAGCACCTGGTTCGGGTTGACATTAATCCGGATCATTCAATATTTAAGGGACATTTTCCTGGAAATCCTGTCGTTCCTGGTGTTTGTCAGATACAAATGGTAACGGAGATCCTGGGAGAAATACACCATAAAAAAATCTGGTTAGCATACGCCGATAATATTAAATTTTTATCCATGATAAACCCGGTTGCAAAGGGTTCTTTTTCTTTTGAGCTTAACTACAGACTGATATCTGATGAGGAGATGGACGTAACTGCTGTTGCATTTAAGGATCAGATTCCTTTTCTGAAAATTAAAGCCATTTATAAATCAAGTGATTTGAATAATTGATCGGATGGATAGAATTGGTTGGGAAATTCGGAATGACATTGGAATTATCACTATTGATAATCCTCCTGAGAACTATCTGGAAAAACCCGATTTCGTTCCTCTGGAAGTCCTGAAAAAATGGACATCTTATGATTACCTGCGAGGTTTACTGATTACGGGCACCGGAAAACAATTCTCCGGAGGAGGAAAGTTGGAATGCCTTTTTTCTATGATCAACGCGAAAGAAGATATTTCTGCAAAAATTTCAGCGGGTAAAAAAGTACTGGATTTTATTGAAAACCTTAACATTCCGGTGATTTCTGCAATCCAAGGGATCTGCTTTGGAGGTGGACTTGAAATTGCTCTCGCTTGTCACATCAGGATATGTAGTGAAAATGCCCTCTTTGCCTTTCCGGAAACTAATTTTAATCTGATCCCCGGTTTGGGTGGAATAATCCGGTCGCAGGAGTTGATTGGGCTACCAAAATCTCTGAAGATGATTTTAAGTGGAGATATGATAAATGCCGAAGATGCTCTTGAAATGAAACTTGTTGATTTTGTTGTACCTAAACAAAAACTCTTCGAGTTTTCTTTTAATTTTTTACTGAAAATTACCAGGGATCGTCCGCTGGAAGTAATCCATGCGGTGATGGAAGTACTTAGGGATGCCCGGACGTTATCCGTTGAAGATGCTTTGAAAAATGAGACCCGGCTTTTTTGCGAACTGGCATTGGCAGAAGCCGGTCGGCGAAAGAGTCAAGAATAGTTTACCTTGAAAATCCAGGAATACAATACCATTAAATACCTACTTACCGATGCCATCGGTCATTTGGTATTAGATCAACCTCCATCCAACAAGATGACACTTGCTTTTTTTGACGAATTAAATCATCTTGTTCAGAGTGTCGGAGAAACAGAAGGCATAAAAGGTATGGTTATAAGTGGAAATGGAAGGCATTTTTCCTCCGGAACAGATTTACAGGGTATTCTTAATGAGATTGAACAGAAGGCGATTTCAGATGATTCAAATCGTCCGGTCCACGTTCCTGATTTTCTTCTAAAGAATTATTCTTCCCTGCGAATCATAGAACAGCTCTCAATTCCTGTAGTGGCAGCGATCCGGGGTGCATGTTTGGGATCTGCCATGGAACTGGCTCTTTTCAGCCATTTCCGGTTTTGCAGTGAAGATGCGGTCTTTGGATTACCCGAATCGACTTTTAATCTTATCCCCGGACTAGGAGGAATTTTAAAAGTTTCTCATCTCTCGGGAAAAGCCAAAACGATGGAACTGATTTTGGGAGGTAATACTTTTCCGGCTTCAGATGCACTAAAATTCAAGCTGGTGGATAAAATACTCCCGAAAAAAGAGTTGATTTCCAAGTCCATTTTTTTTGCAAGATCAGTTTCTTCCGGATATAGAAAAGAAAAAAGAAAACTCTATCTGAAGAATTTTTTTTAATAACAGTGAAACAACAAAATATTACCGGAAAGTTAGTTAAAATAACAGGAACCGGTGCATATCTTCCCGGGAACCCAATTCCCAAAGATCAGGTAAATAACTATCTGGGAGAGTTGCCCTACGCTCCGGAGAAGGTTAGAAGATGGCTTAAACGCATTCAGTCATTGATGAATGATCTTGTGGATGTGGAATTCTACCATTTTGCGATAGATCCTGTGACTCGAAAATTTACCGATGATAATATTACTATGTCGGTAAAAGCTTCAAAAGAGGCATTGAAAGATGCAGCTTTATTACCGGAGAACATTGAATTAATTGTATATGGAAGCGCTCACCAGGATCAGATGCCGACTGCCTCCGTCAGGATTCAGGAGGCTTTGGGAATTGAAAAATGTGCAGAGCTTTCCATCCATGCAAACTGTACCTCGGCCTATAAAGCGATACTGGTAGCTTACGACATGCTCAGAAATGGGAGATATCGCAATGCATTGATCATCTCTTCGAACATCTCATCATCAGAAATGGTGGCTGAATACTACAACCAGCCTCTACTGACAAAAGAAGATCTTTTTCTCAGGTACTTTCTGTCCGATGGCGCTTCTGCACTTATTCTGCAATCTGTCGACAAAAAAGAAAGTGGTCTTTATATTGACCATGTTTACATGGAATCCATCGGGGGTAAGAAACCTTCCGCCATGGGAAATAAGCGACCTGCTTACTGGATGAACCCCAGAGAGGAATATGAAAAAGGTTATCATCATCTTGCTCAAATGTTCCAGGAAGAACTTGCATCCAACTTTCATGAAACGGGAGGTTCGGTATTTATTAAAGGATTGAAAAGGATGCTTGCAGATCATGAGATCGACATGAACCGACTTAGATTCTTTCAGGTCAATTTTCCGTCAAAACATATTTCAGAACTTATCATGGATGAATGTGAAAGTATTAAAATTCCGCGTCGTACATTCTATTCGAAAATGTCTGCTATGGGGTATATCGGACCTCCTATGGCATTTTTATGCCTGGATAAGATAAGGAAAGAGGAAATACTTTTTCCGGGAGATATTATTATGAGTTTTGTGACGGAAGTCAGCAAATTTATGCAGGCAGGATATATAATTTCAATTGAATAAATTCCGGGTAGTGATTTATTCTAAGGAAGATGAAAAAAAAACATATTCTGTTTCTAATCAGTCCGAAGCAACGTTATAATAATTATCCCTCACAAATAGTGCTGGCAAAAATGTTTGGGAAAAAGCGGTTTATGATTCCGCTCGCCCTCCCGACTCTGGCTGCGCTCACGCCTGACAATTACGATATCCGCATCTTTGATGAAGAAATTGAATCGCTGCCAAACAACCTAAAACCGGATATTGTCGGAATAACCACATTAGCAGCGACAGCAAAAAGGGCTTTTACTCTGGGAGATAAATACCGGGCACTTGGAGCAAAGATTATTTATGGGGGTCTTTATGCTTCTTATCGACCCGATGAAGCTTTGGCACATGGCGATAGTGTGGTAGTTGGAGAAGCAGAAGATCAATGGGAACAAGTTCTTACTGACTTCGAAAATGGACAACTGAAATCAATTTATAAGTCCAGTACAAAAGTTCTTTATGAGACTCAACGACTACCCCGCTGGGACCTCGTGAATATGAAACGGATTTTTCAGGCCGCAATCCAGGTATCCAGGGGATGTCCGTTTAATTGCGATTTTTGTTTAGTTTCAAAAACCTTTGGCCGCTCCATGCGCTATCGTAATATCGAAAATGTTGTTGAGGAGATAACTGCTGCTCCCTCAAAATATTTTTTCTTCGTCGACGATAATCTTACAATCAATAAGAAGTATGCAAAAGAGTTGATGAAAGCCTTGATTCCTCTGGGGATATCATGGGGATGTATGTGTAGTATAGATGTCGCTAAAGATGAGGAATTGTTACAATTAATGGCGGAAGCGGGTTGTTTTAATATTCTTATCGGATTTGAATCGTTAAATAAGGCAAGTCTTCATGAGGCCGAAAAATCACACAATCAGGGAGGGGAAATATTTGAGGAGGCTATTAAAAAAATTACTGATACCGGAATTCATATCAATGCGAGTTTCATTGTTGGATTTGATAATGATACACTGGAAGAATTCGATCGTATCTTTGATTTTACGATGAAAAATCATCTGCCATTTGTAAACCTTCATATTCTGAACGCTCCTCCGGGAACGGGGTTATATGAAAAATGCGAACAAGAAGGACGGCTTTTTGATTATGATTCTGATCTGGGTGTCGGTCATTTTCCGGCTATGGATTATATGAATATGTCTCAGATCGGTATTTTTGATAAATATATGGAGACTATTTCCAGGCTGTATTCTTTTGATGTTATCAGAAAAAAGGCGGAAGCATTGTTCATCAATGAAAGTTTTACCCGGTCCGGTGGGAAAATATCAAATGGAATGAAGATTCGTCTCTCTTTCATAACTGTGAAGGAATTTCTATTCTCAACCGATCGGGAACGTCGTAAGCTGTTTTGGTTCATCATTCGCCTTATCCAATCAAAAAAGTTGGCCATTGATAAAGGTTTTGGATTCCTTCTTTCCATGCTGGGATATCATCTTCATATCAAGGATCATCAAAGTAACATGACGGCCTACAGGGCTATGATTATTCAGCGTGACCGAGGCCCATGGGAAAAACGAAACCAGGAACATAAGATCAAAATTACCGTTACATGACAACGATTAAAAAAATTGGTATCGCAGGGGAAGGGAAAATGGGCACAAACCTGTTCTATTACCTGTTGAATGATAGCTTTACCCTTAGATGGAAATGTAGTTCTGCAGCCGACATAGAAAAGATCAAAACAACTTTTCTTAAAAGAATTAATCGATCCAGGGATGCAGGGATTTATCCAACTATCACTTTTGAAAAATTAATAACCGAAACCACAATCTCCTCGGAAAATGAAATTCTTGCGGATTGCGATCTCATCATTGAAGCACTCCCTGAAGAGATTGATATTAAAAGAAAGTTCTTTGAAACATTAGATGCGATAGTCGATGAAGCATGCATTATTTCAACAAATTCTTCTTCTATTAATCCCACCCGACTTATACCGTCACCCCGCCGATCTTCACTTTTTTTAGGTCTTCATTTTTTCTATCCGGTATCCTTAAAAAATATCGTTGAAATTATTGTACCCAATTCGTTTTTCAATCCGGCATTGACTGCTGTTACGAATTTCCTTGATATGGTTAACCGAAATTATATAATCCTGGATGAAGGTAATAGCTTCATTCTGAACAGAATTTTTCTGGATTTTCAGAATGAGTCATTTTTAATGGTTCATAAAGGTCATATATCGATGGAGCAGTTGGATGCACTCGTAAGAAAATATTTCTTTCCAATTGGTGTTTTCGAGTTGTTTGATTCAGTCGGAATCGATACTATGCTGACTTCCATTAAGAACTACATCGAAAATTATCCTCATAAGGATTATTATTCTCCTTTGGTTAATCATCTTGAAACGATGGTCCAAAAGGGAATTCTTGGACAGAAATCCTGTCATGGCTTTTATCAGTACCCCAAGGGGGAGGTTGGTTACAGAACTATTGACTTTGATCCCAACTCAGATCCTGAAGGACAATTAGCGGAGCATCTTCGATCCATATATTTGTCGACAGTCAGGAGGTTTACCAGTCAATCAAACCTTTCAATACCGGAGATGAATGATGCATTAAAAGAATATTTTTGCATTAAGAAGGGACCCTTTGAGTTTGAATAAAAGCATTAAATCGTTTTGTACCTTTGTCTATAAACATATAACAACTGTTTTATGAAAATAGCAACGTTATCCATTGTCTTTTCCGTTGGAATGCTGTTCATTCTTGCCACCGGAATACAATCCGGACAGGGATCGGGATTAAAAGATGAACCGATTGCCTCCACGACACTCCCCGACAGTATTAATAAGATCGTTCAAAAATCCTGTATCGCATGTCATTCGAATGAAGGGGGGGGTATGGCTAAGATGCATGTCAATTTCGATATCTGGGATTCTTATGGAGAAAAAAAACAACTTTCCAAGGCAAAGGATATTTGCGAAGAATTGACAAAAGCAAAAATGCCGCCTAAAGGATACCGGGAAAACAATCCCGAATCTGTTCCCACCGATAAAGAAATAAAAACAATTTGTGCCTGGGCAGAATCGTTTCAAGAATAAAGAGATGTCTCGAAAAGTTGTTATTACAGGGATGAGTATCGTTTCGTCCCTTGGTCTTGATTTACAAACCAATTGGAATAAATTGCGATCGGGCAAGAGTGGAATTGGCAGGATAACGCTCTTCGATCCTTCAAATAGCATCACTCAGATAGCAGCTGAAGTACCGCCTGAATTTGAAGAACATGCGCGGACTTATATCAAAAAACGACCATCGACCCAGATGACCCGGGTGACGCGGATGTGTATGGTCGCTGCAAAAGATACTATAAAAAATTCAGAGATCGATTTCGAACAGATGGATCGAAATCGATGTTCCGTTATTATTGGGGCCGTCAGCACGGGTAATTCCAGCGCCGAAAAAGGCACTACATCTCAAAACGCCGTATTCAAAGGGATGACAAATGCGATGTCAGCCTGGATTTCGCTTGACTATCAGCTTCGCGGACCAAATTTTACAATTAATACCGCATGTGCATCCTCCGCTTACGCCATCGCCTTTGGATATGATATGATCCGGAATAATCTGGCGGACATTGTGATCGTTGGTGGAGCCGATTCAATTATCAATAAGGAAGAAATAGATGGATTTAATGCACTTTATGCACTCTCCGTTTCGAATAATCCCCCTGAAAAGGCAAGCAAACCATTCTCAGCCGACAGGGATGGTTTTGTTATTGGAGAAGGTTCAGGAATTCTGATTTTAGAGGCAGAAGAATTTGCTGTAGCCCGTAATGCGCATATTCACGCAGAAATCTGTGGATACGGATTGACAAGTGAAGGTTATAACATCATGGCTCCTATGAAAGATGGAGAAGGGATGGCACAGACTATGGAGAAAGCGCTTCTCGATGCAAGTCTTCCAAAAGAAAAAATTGATTATATCAATGCCCATGGTACGGCAACTACTTTAAACGATCTTTTTGAAACCCTTGCTATTAAAAAAGTGTTTGGCAAACGAGCCTATGAAATCCCTGTTTCCTCATCCAAATCGATGCTGGGGCATACCATCGCTGCTGCGGGTGCAATCGAAGCAATTATTACGATTCTCAGTCTTGAAAATGGGATACTCACTCCTACCATTAATCTCGACAATCCGGACCCGGAACTGGATTTGGATTATGTCCCAAATTATTCGCGAACTTCTTCAATCGAGACGGCTCTTTCAAACTCCTTTGGTTTTGGCGGACATAATGCCACCCTGGTATTCAAAAAGTATTATCGGTAACTATATGGCAAAAAAAATTATTTTTGCAGAAAAATAATTTACTGATGGCCCGAATAACTGAAAATACCCGCAATGAAGTTAAAGATGTCGTTTACCACTTTTTTGCTGATGAATGTGAAGTTGATAAAGCTCAGATTAATGACCAGACCAACATAATTAAGGATCTCGATGGCGATTCACTGATGTTTCTTGAACTGATTGAGATCTTTAAGAAAAAATACAATCTTGATATTGAGCTGAAAACTATTGGGAAATATGCTGTCAAACACCCCGTTTCAACGATTGGTCAGTTAATCGATATGCAGATGATTATCATCGAACACGAGAACCGTCTTCTTGAATTAGAAAAATAAATCCATAATTTTTTTGTCTGCTCCCGGAATTGTTTTAGTCTTTCCAGCATTTGCCAGTGATTATAAGGAGGATCTTTCACAATTAATCCCTGGGTATACTGATCTTTTCAGGGATTTAGCCCGAAAAGCCTCGGAACAAGTTAATGCACCTTTGTATCTCTTTGATTCATCGACTCATAATTTCCTGGATCATGAGTTATTTAATCAGTACATCTCCTATATTCAGAGTTGCACATGTTCAACCTTGATACGGAATATGGGCTTGAATCCCGGTATTCTGGCAGGTTATAGTATGGGAATATATGCTGCCTTGTTTGATTCCGAGTCCATTACCTTTGAGACAGGATTGGATCTAATCAGAAATGCTTTCCGGGAGATTGGAGAAGTTACGAAAAATCGGAACTTCTCTATGTGTTCGATAATTGGTTTGAATATTAAGGATATCCATCAACTAATTAACCAGATCGATAAGGATACTGAAATTTCAAATCAGAACGGAGTGTTTGCGTTTGTTCTTTCAGGACATCTCTCTTCCTTAAATTCCATTGTTTTTAAGGCCAAAGAAGAAGGCGCCATACATACCCATATCTTTGAAGTCACACAACCTTATCACTCCGGATTTCTCAAAGAGACGGAAACAGAGTTTTCAAACTTCGTCAATCATATTCAGGTACTTAAACCTGTTTCTCCGATTATATCGGTTATTGATCAGACAACATTGACCTCACCGGAACAATTAAGAAGGGAACTGGTCAGAGGACTTTACCAACCTCTTAATTGGTATCAAACGCACTTGAAACTTTCCAATATTGGATATAAAACCTTCATCGAATGCAGTCCCCTTAATGCCTTAAGAAGAATAGCCAGATTCCTCCCGGGAGAAGTAACGTATTTTTCCCCCTTATCGGCCATTCATTAATTGTAACAAACCTACTTCTCCTTCTCCCGAAATTTCGTAATCAACTTGCGATAAATTCATCAATTCTTCCTGAAATATACTGAAACCGATATGATCTGGATGAGAATTTTCAACTACCAGCGTATGGAAATTATATAAAATTCGTATTGACTAATAAAACTTTTTTCATTTTCTATATAACATCCGTTCCCTTTCTGATCAACCACAACTTGGCAACTTCGTGATGGAATTCTTCATATGGCAAAGTAGGTTTAAGAAGTGCATTGAAAAAATTATAACGGTCATAATTACGATCGGTAATCATTTCTTTAACCTTCCGGAAATAGCTTGTACCGGGCATCGGACTTAAAATAGTATAACCTGCATAAACAACTGGATTGTTTGCAGCATATTCGGCTAATGCCTTGAAATCATCCCTGGAATAATTACAGGGTACAACATAATTTCCTCTGACCATAATGCCATTCGCATCGAAAATCTTGATCGCTTCTTGATTTAGTTTGGCAGGTGATTTCTTATTATACTGCTTCAACTCTTCATCCCGGAAAGATTCAAAGCCACAGATCACGATCTTCAATCCTCCTTTTACCATTTTTTCGATGATCGATGGATTCTGTGCGGCAATGTCAGCCCTGATATCCATAATAAAGGTCTTTTTTATTCCTTCCGATTGAATCCGGTCAAAGAGTAAACGCATAAATTCAGTGTCGACAACGGTATTTGCGTCAGCAAATCTTACGACAGGATATGCTTCTATGGACTTAAGTTCATGAATCAGACTGTCAATACAGCGTTGATGATATTTTCCTTTAAACTGCCCCCAGATAGAACAAAAAGTACACCGGTGAGAACAACCAAGCGAAGTGTAGATATAAGTGGTCGGATATGGACTTTTACCAACCTTATAGGTCTCAATCCATGGATTCAGGTGCGTTCGGTCCGGCATCAGATAATCCTTATCGATAAAATCCCGGATTAACGGTTTCCCGGCGGTTTTCATGAATCTCCCTTGACTATTCATGTATATCCCTGCAACTCCTTCCAGTGATTTTTCTTGTTCCCTGGCGGTAACCAACTCTCTGAAAATATGAGCAGATTGACCGGGGATCACAACATCGAAAAAGGACTGATTAAAATCATATGGACAGAGGGTTGCATGCAGTCCACCGACAACCGTAAGGATGGAAGAATCAAATGCTTTGACAGTGTGGGCAATTTGATTTGCATTGTTAAATTCAGAAGTAATGGCAGTCACTCCAACGATGGCAGGCAGGTAATTTTCCAACAAATTTTTCGTCAAAACATGCAAAGGTGGAGCTTTCGGATCAAGATCATACTCGCCTTTCATATCGAACACCACAACTTCATGATCTTTGACTGCAGCCGCAATAGTAAGTAATCCTAAAGGAGGACCTATTAATTTTTTATGTATGTATGGCCGGGCGTTATCAGGAGCAAACCTAAGAATGTTATTTTCCGCAGATCTTGGTGGATTGATCAGTAGGATTTTCATACGAACAAAAGTACTTAAAACCTCTGTACAACTTAAATGGAGTCAATCCGCTATTTTACTATTTTTGCTTAATATTCATTTTAATCCATAGTTACATAACTCGTATGCTGGAAAAATTGTCGGTCAGACAAAAAATGGTTGAATTAAGGTGTTGTGTAATTATCCCGACGTATAATAATGACAAAACCCTGGAAGATGTTTTGCTTCGGGTTTTGGAATATACACCTGATGTGATCGTTGTGAATGACGGCTCAACAGACAACACATCCATCTTTCTTCAGAAATATCCAGGTATTCAAACCCTGACTATACCCCGGAATACGGGAAAAGGGAATGCACTTCAGATTGCTTTTAAAAAAGCCATTCTATTGGGGTTTCGCTATGCCATTACCATCGATAGCGATGGTCAGCATTTTCCTGAAGATATTCCTTTATTTATTGAAAAAGCTGAAGAATTCCCTGACTCCCTGATCTTGGGAGCAAGAAATATGTCGCAGGAGGGAGTTCCGGGAACCAGCAATTTTGGAAATAATTTCTCGGTTTTCTGGTTTAAAGTGGAAACGGGTCTGACTGTCCCGGACGTTCAGACAGGATTTCGTCTTTATCCGCTAAACCGTGTCAAAGAAATAAAACATCACTTCTCCGTAAAATTCGAATATGAGGTTGAAATACTTGTCAAGCTGGCCTGGATAGGAGTTAATGTGTTATCGGTTCCGGTCAGGATTTATTATGCTCCGAAGGCAGAAAGAGTATCGCATTTCAGAAAAATCAGGGATTTTTCAAGAGTGAGCATTGTTAATACGATCATGGTATTCATGGCACTTTTATGGATTCGTCCGCTTTCCTTTCTTAGAAATCTCAGGAAGAAATCGATTAAAGAATTTATCCGCGAATATATTATTAATAGCAACGATTCCAATACCAGACTTGCGTTATCGGTTGCCCTTGGTGCCTTTTGTGGAATTATGCCAATCTGGGGATGGCAGATGCTCGCGGCAATGGGATTGGCCTCCCTGCTTCGTTTAAATAAATTCATCGCCCTGGCAGTATCCAATATCAGTATTCCCCCGCTGATACCCTTAATTCTCTTTATAAGTTACTTTACGGGAGGATGGGTGCTGGGAAACGACTCGGGCGCCATAGCCTATTCAATTGGATTTCGAATGGAATGGATTACACATAATCTGTGGCAATACCTGGTCGGAAGTGTTGTTTTTGGAATGGCGCTTGCATTGGTTCTTGGATCGTTGACATACCTTCTCCTGAAAATTTTTCGTAAACCAGGATCAGTAAAAGATAGTTAGGGATGGGGATTTTTTTTATCGGATTATATCATTTTTTTCAAAAGAATAAATGGTCCTTCTATATTATCCTGGTCCTTGTTTCTCTAACAATCTTGTTTTTTGCTTCAAGAATAAAATTTGAAGAAAACATTTCCGGGATGACGAAGGAAGGATCATCTCTCAATAATGATGAATTTGTCATCCGGAACTTCAAATTTGCAGAAAAACTGGTTGTCCACATCTTTTTCAGTGATACAAACGTAGTTCCCGTCACAGATACCTTGAAACAAATTGCCGACCGGTTCGTCAATCAGGTACAGCAAAGGTTTGATACTACTTATATCCGTGCCATGCTTACCAAGATTGATGATTCCGCTTTTACAGCCATTCAAAATCTTGTATCAGAAAATATCCCTTTGTTTCTCTCTGAACCGGATTACACAGTAATAGACAGCATGATCACTTCAGGGAATTTGGAATCGGTGATGAGGAGAAATTTTAAACTCTTGGTTTCTCCGGCAAGCATGATTGTAAAAAAACAGATCGTCAATGATCCTCTCGGATTTCAGATGCTGGGATTGAAAAAGTTAAAAACTCTTCAAGTTGACGACCGGTATGAAGTCGAGGAAGGGTATTTTCTGACCAAAGATAAAAAGCACTTGTTTATCTTTATAACCCCTGCTAATCCACCCACTGAAACGGAGAAAAATGGCTCATTGGTTAAGGGTCTGGAAAAAATATCCCATTCATTGACCTGCCATCAAAATCTTGTAAAAATTGAAACCTTTGGTTCTGTGGCTGTCGCGGCAGGGAATGCGCAACAGGTAAAAAGAGATATAATTGTTACCTTAACAATTGCCCTTACACTGATCATTTTACTTCTTTCCTGGTATTTTAAAAATATCCGGATTCCCTTACTGGGATTTCTTCCCGCGATTTTCGGAGGAGGGTTCGCTTTGAGCGTTCTATCTATAATTAAAGGCAATGTCTCAGCAATCGCACTTGGCATCGGATCCGTTATACTGGGACTGATCGTCGATTATGCCCTTTATCTTATCAATCATTTTCGTCAAAAACAGTCGGTGGAAGCCATGCTGAAAGAATTATCGCAAGCCATCATTGTTTGTTGCCTGACAACTGCGGGAGCCTTCTTTTGTTTGGTTTTTCTGAATTCCGCTGTATTACATGATCTGGGTTTATTTGCCATTCTAAGTGTCACCGGAGCAGCTATATTTTCCTTGGTTGTCTTACCCCATTTCCTTTCTAAAAAACATTTTCCTTCTGCTGATACACATAAAAGGAATCTCGTTGATAGAATCGCCGGAATTGATTTGGAAAAAAAATGGATTCTAATAATTTTCCTTGGATTACTTGGTATCGGAAGCTTTTTCTTTGCAAAAAAGGTCTCCTTTGAAAAGGATCTTATGTCGCTGAACTATGTTTCCCCTTCTTTACAGGAAGCAGAGAAAAATCTTGACTTTTTGGGAGATAAAGATTTGAAAACCGTTTATATTGTTTCCTATGCGAAAAACCGAGACGAAGCCATCCTGAAAAACGAATCGGCTTCGGCTGTTTTGGAGAGGCTGCAACAAAACAAACTGATTAAAAGCTACTCTGGTATCCATAATATTCTTTTTTCTGATTCGATGCAACGAAGAAGAATCGTGAAATGGAAAAGTTTCTGGACCGAGGAGAGAAAATCAAAGCTTTTTAAATCGTTGACGGAAACCGCTCAAAAAACAGGATTTAGAAGCGGCTCTTTCGACCATTTTTATAATTCACTGAATAAAGAGTATTCAATAATTCCACCCGACAGGGATCGTTTATTTCAGAACCGTTTTTTCAAAGACTGGATAAATGAAACAGATGAGATGACAATGGTTACCAGTATTGTTAAAGTAGTTCCCGAATTAAGATCGAATGTTTACGCCTCATTAAAGGATTTGCATGGTATTGTTGTATTTGACCGTCAAAACCTGACCACCCGGTTTGTTTCCAACGTTAAAAATGATTTTTCGCTCCTGGTAAATCTTTCCATGATCTTTGTTACAGCACTTCTTCTCATCTCATTTGGAAGGATCGAACTGGGATTGACCGCTGCAATTCCCATGTTTTTTAGCTGGTTTCTTACCCTTGGATTTATGGGATTCACCGGGATTAAATTTAATATCTTCAATATCATACTTTCTTCCTTTGTTTTCGGACTTGGAGTCGATTACAGTATTCTGATGTTGCGCGGACTAATGCACGAATATAAATTCGGAACAAAAGAACGAAACTCATATAAAGTTGCAATCTTTCTTAGCTCCACCACTACCCTATTCGGAGTGGCAGCCCTTCTTTTCGCCAAACACCCTGCACTCAGATCGATAGCCCTGATATCTATTGTCGGAATTATTTTCGTGGCAATGATTTCCTGTACTATTGAACCTCTGCTGGCAAAGTGGTTTTTGTTCGATAGATTGAAAAAACACAAATTTCCGGTCACCGCACATATTATTATTAAAACATTCATAACCTGGGGAAATATCGTCCTGATATCCATCATTATGATGGTGCTTGGAAGTATGATCTATACCCTCTTGCCCCTTTCATGGAGAAAGAAAAAATATCTATTCCATAAAATCTTTTCTGCTTTATGCGGGATCTATATCTTCGTTACATTTTTAACCCGTGGACGATTATTAAATCCTTCGGGGGAAGATTTTTCAAAACCTTGCATAATTATAAGCAACCATCAGTCGTTGATCGAAACTCCGGCATTTCTGAGACTTAATTCAAGAATACTCATTTTGACCAACGATTGGGTATTCAAGTCACCAGTATTTGGTCCCATTGCACGAATGGCGGGATTTATTAATATTGAAGAGGGCCTGGAACTGAGTCTCGAAAAACTCCGAAAAAAAATGGAAGATGGATATTCGATCCTTGTTTTTCCGGAGGGTCACCGTTCCGCCAACCACCATATTCAACGATTTCATAAAGGAGCATTCTACCTGGCTGAAAAACTGCAAAAAGACATCCTGCCGATTCTTGTTTTTGGTTCCGGAGATTTTCTTGGAAAGGGAGAATTCTGGGGCAAACCGAATGGAATGTTCATGCATGTTATGAAACGTGTTGCTTTTGATGATCCGTCTTTCGGATCAAATTATTCTGAGCGGGCAAGGGTTTTCCGAAAATTTTATGTTTCTGCATACAATCAAGCAAAACTGACTGACGGAAATGCTTTTTATTACCGTAAAAATTTATCACTCAATTATATCTTCAAAGGTCCGATTCTCGAATGGTATTTAAGGATAAAAATGAACCTGGAAAACAACTATGATCTTTATGCTCGGCTGATGCCGATAAGAGGGAATATCCTTGATATTGGTTGTGGCTTTGGATATGTTTCCTATCTTTTATCCTTTACCTCTGACGAAAGACAAATTACCGGTATTGATTATGACAGTGAAAAGATCGAGGTCGCGAAACATTGCTTTTCTAAAAATGACAGGTTGGAATTTATTTGTGGCGACATCACCCGGATGAACTTCTGTAAAAAAGATGGTTTCTTGCTCCTGGATGTTCTTCATTATTTTCCGGTGGAGAACCAGTTATCTCTTCTTTCAAAGTGCATAGAAAACCTGAATGAATCAGGGATTATTGTGATCCGTGATGCAAATAAAAATCTAGAAAAACGTCATAAGGGAGCAAAATTGACAGAGTTTTTCTCTACCAAATTGGGTTTTAATAAGACACAAGATGGTACCAGGCAACTTTACTTCACTTCCTCCGACACTATTCTTTCTTTAGCAAAGGAGAAAGGTTTGTCGGTTGAAATCATTGACAATAAAAAAATAACTTCAAATAATATTTATATCCTTTCAAACAGTCCCATTATAAAAGAGTTGAATAAAACCGAGAAAAAATAATGAAAAGGTACGATTTGATATGAATAATTACGATATCATCATTATAGGTAGTGGACTTGGGGGACTTCTAAGTGGTTTTCTCTTGAGTAAAGAGGGTTTTAAAGTGTGCATTCTTGAAAAGCAGCCAAAACCGGGCGGTAACCTTCAAAACTTTTCACTTCACGGTTGCTCTTTTGATACCGGCGTTCATTATGTCGGAAGTCTTTTACCGAACCAGACACTTTATTCTTACTGGAACTATTTTGGATTAATGGATAAAATTTCCACCTGCCGGATGGATATAGATGGATTTGATCATATTTCCATTGAGGATAAAGAATTCAATCTGGCGCAGGGTTTTGATAATTTCAAACTAAAACTTCAGGATAAATTTCCAAATGAACAAAGAGCGCTCTCAAAATATGTTGATCAACTGATAACCATTAGTAATTCTTTTCCATTATATAATTTAAAATTTTCAAAAACAATCTCTAAGGATCCTTATCTTTCTTCCGGGGCTTATCAATTTTTCTCTTCCCTGAGCCAGAACCCTCTTTTCCCAGCCGTCCTTGCCGGTAATAACTTTCTTTACTCTGGCGATCGTTACAAAACCCCGCTTTATATTGCTGCGCTCATTAATCACTCTTTTATTTCAAGCGCATGGAGGTTAATCGGCGGGAGCTATCAGATCACCGAAATTCTGTCTGACCAGATCAGATCTATGGGAGGCGCCCTGTTTACCTCTTCTGAAGTGATCAGAATAAAAAAGGACAGGAAGAAATTCATGGTATCAACAACCCGAGGAGAACAGTTTTTTTCGACTTTTTTAATTTCCAATACCCATCCTCGAATTACTCTTGGCATGCTTGATCCTGACCTTGTTAAAGATTCATTTCGACTTAGAATGGAAAAACTTCAAAATACCGTTTCCTCCTTTATTTTGAATCTGGTTCTTAAACCGGATACTTTTCCATATTTGAATTACAATTTCTATTATTTCACTTCCGGAAATGTCTGGACTACTATCTCATCAAAAAAAGATAAATGGCCGGAAAGCTATTTGTTATACACGCCTGTCTATGAACATGGTTGTGTTTTTGCAAAATCAGCGATAATCCTTACGTATATGAATTATGATGAAGTCAGGAAATGGGAAAATAGCGAAGTTGGAAAAAGAGGAGAAGAATACCTGGCATTCAAACAGGAACGTATCGATAGATTATTAAAACTGGTTGGAAAGAAATTTCCATCATTACTGGAATCTATTGACTTTATGGAAGCTTCAACACCATTGACTTTCCGTGATTACACAGGAACGGTGGAGGGATCAATGTACGGGATTCAGAAAGACTTTAACGATCCTTTACAAACAATGATTATTCCAAGGACCAGAATTCCAAATTTATTTTTCACCGGCCAAAACACCAGTCTGCATGGGATGCTGGGGGTGACAATCGGTGCGATTCTCACATGTGGTGAAATTGTCGGGTTGGATTATTTAGTCAATAAGATCAGGAGGGACTGAATTGAAAAAAAATCGAAAAAAATCATTCATTTTTAAATTTGGACTGGTCTTTTTTTCATTGATTCTTATAATGATTCTCCTCTTCCTTTATCTCACCAGAATAATTGTTCCAATCCCTTCTGATCGAACTTCGGAATCACTTACTGTCAATACCGTTGACTCAAATTTCTACACAATAAATAAAAACTGGCTTAAAAAAAGTGAAACTGGCTTGTGGGAGATGTACGTTCAAGGAAAACCTTATGAACGTGGGGTCATCATTGGGAAGTTATCAAAGAAACTGATTTATCTTCAGGAAAAAGCCTTTGTCGATGAACTTGCACAGATGATTCCTTCAAATTTTTACAGGCATTTTCTAAAATATTTTATTTACTGGTTCAATCGCGACCTTGATAAGTACATCACTGAAGAATATAAACTGGAAATTCTTGGTATCTCCCGAAGTGCTAACCCCGAATTTTCATTCATTGGAGACAATTATCGACGACAGTTGAATTATCATTCTGCTCATGACATTGGTCATGCACTTCAGGATTTAAAACTTGTCGGGTGTACTTCTTTCGGTGTATGGAATGATTATTCTGCTGATTCTTCGCTGATCATCGGACGGAATTTTGATTTTTATATGGGCGATGAATTCGCGAAAAATAAAATTGTCTTTTTTGAAAAGCCCGATAACGGTTATCCATTTATGATGGTAACCTGGGGGGGGATGATCGGCGCTGTATCAGGAATGAATACCCGGGGAATAACCGTCACTATAAATGCTGCGAAATCAGAAATTCCTTTCTCCGCAAGAACTCCTGTTTCAATTTTGGCCAGGGAAATACTTCAGTATGCCTCATCGATACAAGAAGCATTTGAAATCTCTAAGAAAAGAAAAACTTTTATTTCCGAATCCTTATTGATTGGCTCTGGCGATGAGAATAAAGCAGCAATCATTGAGAAATCTCCCTTCGGAATATCTCTTTTTCAGCCCGAGGATAACTATATCGTCTGTACAAACCATTTTCAATCGAAACTATTTCGGAATGATCCTTTGAACAAGCAAAATATACGGGAAAACGCTTCCTGTTACAGATATAAAAGAGTATTTCAGGACTTGATAAACTGTTTTCCACTCACACCCGGGGATGCAGCCAGAATCCTGCGCGATCAGAATGGACTTAATGACCGTGATATCGGGATGGGTAATGAAAAAGCCATTAACCAACTCATTGCTCATCATTCGATTATTTTTAAACCAAAGCAACGACAGGTGTGGGTCTCAACAACTCCATGGCAGGTTGGCCCTTATGTGTGTTATGACCTGACTGAAATTTTTCCTAATTTTGCAGACCTTAAGCAGAGTAAAGAAATTACAGAATCGGGTTTGGTTATACCATCCGATCCATTCCTTGAGTCGGAAAAGTATAAGAGTTTTTTAAATTTCAGGGATATGAAAAGAACATTGATTCGGGTGATCAAGAATAAGCAAAATAGAATCCTGAATCCTGTTTTTTTCAGCGCTTTTCAAGCTGCGAATCCAAACTATTATGAAGTTTATTCGTTAATGGGAGATTATTATCAGAAAATGGGCGATTTTAATCTTGCCGGTCAAAAATACAGGATTTCCCTGAGTAAAATAATCCCAAGGGAAATCGATAAACGGGAGATAATTAAAAAATTGGCAGCTTGTAATATAAATATTCACAAGTTAAGTAAATAAGAGTATCCAAACGGCTATTCATTCCCGAGCGGTTGATCCGAAAGATGACCATTCCCGGTACATGCAATAAAAATTAATAATTGACTAATGAAATTTAAACTTATATATCCCAGGTGGGAAAAGTTAGAAGGTCAAACCATTTTTAATTTACCTCCTCATGGACCTGTGGTGATGGCTGCTACAATTCCTGAAGGAACAGAAATTGATTTTACTGATGAAAATGTTGAGGATCTGATAATCAATGATAGTGCGGATTTTGTCGGAATATCCATGATGCTTACAACCCAGGTTAAACGTGGTTGGGAAATCGCTGATCAGTACAGGAAATTGGGAAAGAAAGTCATTTTTGGCGGCATCTCAACCATGCTTCATGCAGAAGAGACTATGTTGCATGCTGATTCCGTTTTTCTCGGAGAGGTCGAAGGTAGAATGAATATGGTATTTGATGATTTCAGAAATAATGACTTGAAAAAAATATATAATTTTCTGAATCAGCCACCGGATATGGATCTTATAGGTCCTGCCATGCGCTCCATTTTAAAAACGGATTTGTACTTTCACAAAGGATTTCGGATGGTTGATCTGTTTCATGCCTCCAGAGGGTGTATTTACGACTGTTACCCATGTGCCGTGCGTTATCTGGGTGGCAGGGGATTTCGTCCCCGCCCGATCGAACGAGTAGTAGAAGAACTTTCCCAAATAGACAATAATCGCCTTTTCATTGTAGATAATTCTCTGGCCTTGGATACGAAATGGGAGAAAGAACTTTTCAAAGCAATGATCCCTTTAAAGAAAAAATGGGTCAGCCATACCATCGAAGACAAAGATGATGTTCTTGATCTGGCTGCACAAGCTGGCGCATGGTATGTATATCAAGCTGTATTTGATACTTCTGATTACATAAAAAAACGTATTCGCCAGTATCACGATTATGGCATTGCTGTCGAAGGTACAATCCTGCTTGGACTTGATAATCAAACAGAAGATGATATTAAACGACTGGTCGATTTTCTATTGGAAATTGATCTTGATCTTGCAGAATTTACCGTGCTTGCGCCTTTCCCACATACAAAAGCGCATAGCGATTTATTAAAACAAGGGAGAATCTTTGATTTTGACTGGAATAATTATAACGCGGGTAAAGTAGTGTACCACCCTAAGAATATGTCGGCTGAAAGACTGACCGAACTCTATCAGTATGCCTGGGAAACTTTTTATAAAGATGAGCCCCAGACCATGAAGATGTTTAACCTGATTAATAAGGTTATTTCCCGGGAAATTTCCGATGGCACTTACACACCAAGACGTCGCGATCTTGCTGACATGAGCTTTGGAAAAAAAGTTAACAAAGTCGCATGATAAACACTATCATCCTTTTAAAACCTAGTTATTTCACTAGTTAATTATGGAAACGAATCCGGAATTCTCTAAATATATGGATCGCTACTTTGATTACCTCGGCCAATGGGATAGCCCTTCCCGCTGTGGCTTGAAAATTACGAACAGGAAAGATGGAAGTATCCTTGCTATTGTCACTGAAATCTATCGTCAAAATCCCGGAACACCTGTTACCGAGTGGTGTGCTCCACTTGCAACTCAAATATTCAATTTCATCCAACATAATAATTCCTCTTTTATTTTCATTGAACATACTCCCGACCTGAGAAGCAAGCTGACTTTTTACGGTGAAACATTCGATCTGGTAAATTTCGACTGGGACGGAGAAAAATTCATCAACCCGCGATGGACCCGACTGACCAGAAATCAGGTGGATACTATGATGGAGTTATGAGCCGCCTCCTGCTCTTCGTTTTTTTTTCTTTCTCCTTTATTTATCCACTTACGGCCCAACAAGTACTTTATTCCTCCATTAAAGGAATAATACTTGACAAGCAATCCCTTTCACCATTACCTGGAGCGACTATTATAATTATTGATTCCAACCCGTTGATCGGAACAGTCTCGGATAATACCGGACATTTCAAATTAGACCATATCCCGATTGGAAAATATCAGATAAGAGTTTCATTTGTTGGCTATACGAGTTTTGAATCTGATCCACTGATTATCAGTTCAAGTAAGGAGACTGTAATTACAGTACGCCTTCTGGAAGTTATTTTAAAAGCAGGAGAAGTTGAGATAAAGAGTGACTATAAAAAATATGATGTGATTAATAAGATGGCTACCGTGAGTGTGAGAAGTTTCAGCGTTGATGAGACTTTTCGCTTTCCGGGAAGTTATAATGATCCTGCACGGATGGCTGCAAATTTCGCTGGTGTCTCCTCCGGAATTGATAACCGGAATGACATCATTGTGCGCGGAAATTCACCGATGGGACTTCAATGGCGCATCGATGATATGGAAATTCCAAATCCAAATCATTTTGCAGCAGTCGGAACAACTGGTGGCCCGGTAACGGTACTGAATAATAATCTCCTGACAAATTCCGACTTTTTTACGGGGGCCTTCCCCGCTCAATATGGCAATACAATTTCAGGAGTATTCGATCTGAGAATGCGAAATGGAAATAATGAACATCATGAATACTGGTTCCAACTTGGCTGGAATGGTCTGGAATTTGGTACTGAAGGTCCCTTTTCAAAAAATAATCCGGCCTCATATATGATCGCCTATCGCTATTCTCCGCTTCAGTTACTTGGCTGGTTTAATATCGATTTCGGGATTATTCCCAAATACCAGGATATTAACCTGAAAATCACGATTCCGACTAAAAAAGCTGGAACTTTTTGTATTACAGGTATTGGTGGAATTAGTTATATCGAAATATTTGATAGCCGAAAAGAACAATCAGAATGGACATTCTCTGATTATGGTGAAGATCTTTCAAACGGTTCAAATATCGGAGTTTTAGGGATATCCCATCAAATATTTATCAATCCTTCGCTTCGGTTAAAGAACCTGATCTATATTATAGGATCTAAAGTCTATACTAAAATCGATACTTTTTCAAATGTTATAATCCAGCCTTCACCTTGGGCCGGAGAAAGATCGACCGAAATAAAATATTCTCTCTCCTCACAATTGTTTAAGAAATTTACACTGAAAAATACGATGGATGCCGGAGTTTTCTGGGATTTTTACAATATGTCATTTGCCGATAGCATGATGATCAAGGGTAAATTTCTTCTAAATACCCATTCTAAGGAAAGCATGCATCTTTTTCGTGCTTATTTACAATGGCAACATAAATATTCCAATAAGTTGACATCTACTGTTGGACTTGGAGGTTCATTTCTTACTTTAAACCAATCATGGTCAATCGAACCTAGAATTGGTTTTGACTGGTACCTAAGTGACAAACACTCCCTCAATCTTGGAGCAGGATTATACAGTCAGATGCAACCCCATGTCATCTATTTTATCCAGGCAACTTTCCCTGACGGGAAGCGGATACAAACAAACCGGGAACTTGACTTTACACGTAGCGCTCAAGTAGCATTGGGATATAATTATTATATAACGGAAAGTCTCCGGTTTAAGACAGAAATTTATTATGAATACTTATATTCTATTCCTGTGAAAATATCGATTCCTCAATATTCTCTGAATAATCAGGGGCATGAATTTTTTCTCGACCGTCAATATGCAGATAGCCTGATCAATGGAGGGAGCGGTACAAATTATGGAATTGAATTTACCATTGAAAAATTTATCAAAAAGAATTATTACTTCCTTTTTACTTCATCACTCTTTAATTCGAACTATTGTGGATACCGGGATAATCAAAGAAACACAGCGTTTAACGTAAATTATGTTTTAAATGCCGTAGGCGGATATGAGTTTATCATTGGTAAAAGGAAATGGGGTGTTATGTCGTTTGGCCTACGGGCAACCTGGGCCGGGGGAAATCCATATATTCCTTATGATGTAAATGCAACCGTTGCGAATGCAGAACCTGTTCTCAATTGGGAGAATGCATATTCTCCTCGTTACCCGGAATATAAACGGTTTTCATTTCGGTTTGGAGTAAAAAGAAACTTACCTAAGTACAACATAGAATTCATGATCGATTTGCAATACCGGACTAACTATACAAATATTTATACTCAACGAATAGATCCAAAAACCGGAGAGATCAAATATTATTTTAAGATGGGTTTCTTCCCAATGGGGACATGGCGTATCCAATTTTGAAAGAAAAAGTACTTGATCCAACTCCATTTTTTTGTTTATTTGCGTCCTGATATAATTCCTCATAATGAAAAAACTTTTTAATTTCTTTTTTTTTCCGTTGAAAATATTGCCTTTCACCGTTTTTTATTTTATAGCTGATTGTTTATTTTTCCTGATCTATTATGGAATCAAATATCGTCGTGACATTGTTAATAAAAATATATCCCGGGCTTTCCCAGATGAGAATCCTGTAAATATTAAATCGATTGAAAAAAAATTTTATCACCATCTCGCCGATTATATCATTGAGAGCGTAGCAATGGCCGGAATGACAAAATCCGCTTTTTCAAAGCGATTCCGCTATATAAATCTTGATCTTTTTGATGCCGCCATAAAACAAGGGAATAATGTGCTTCTCGTAGCGGCTCACTATGGAAATTGGGAATGGTTAGGCAGCCTCACTTTGTTTTCAAAAAATACGATTTATGCAGTTTATAAGGAACAAACTAACCGCTTCATAGATTCAGCGATGCTTTACTCGAGAGAAAAATTCGGAGTTCGTTGTCTTCCTTATCCTCAGGTTTATAAAGAAATTCTTTCCTTGACACCGGAAAAGTCGGTCGGAGTCTTGATCCTTGCTGATCAAAGACCAACCATGGATAAAAAAGGACAATGGATTGAATTTATGAATCAGCAAATAACCTATTTCAGAGGATTGGAGAATCTTCATAAAGTGATGCATGGTGTGGTCTTATATACACAAATCGTAAAAACTAAAAGAGGAAGCTATGCGGTCGAGTTTATTCCCCTGAATCCTCAGCCTTTGGAAGATAATTCGGGAGAATGGCTGACAAAAAGGTATTTTAATGCAATAGAAAAAAATATCAGAATCGATCCGGCTTTTTACCTATGGTCTCATAACAGGTGGAAATTTATCAAGCCTGCTGATCCTTCCGTTAAGTGATTTTTTTAAAATTTATTACAATACAACTGCAATGAATCTGTCAAGGAAACAACAAAAGCTCCCGCCCTACTGTTTCATTAAACTAATAAGTCTATTCAGATCATGCTTGTCAAGAATTAACAGAAATCTTTACCCCGGAGCGGTTGTCCTTTACGAACAATTCCAGAATCTATGGATATTACCCGCTTTACATGTCATCGCTGAACTAAATATAGCTGAATTACTTAAAAAAACACCAAAATCTATTGAAGAACTGGCTGGAGAAACGGGTTCACACACCGAATCCCTTTACAGGACGATGAGGGCTCTTGCAAGTGTGGGTATTTTCAAAGAAAAAAAGAATCGATATTTTGCGCTTACACCAAGATCAAAAGCCTTATTGAATAACCATAATGATTCTCTACGGTATGTTTTGTTGCACCATCTTGGAAATCCGAATTGGAATGTTCTGGGAAATCTGGCACATACCATACGAACCGGTGAAGACGCCTTCACAAAAATTAATGGGGAACCGATTTATGATTACCTGAACCATCATCCTGAACAGTCTGAGATTTTCTCTAAATCAATGTCAAACCTCTCTGACTTAAGTCTTTCCCCAATCCTTCAGGCGTACAACTTTTCCGCAAATAAAATCATTGCCGATATTGGGGGTGGAGAGGGATTTTTGCTTGCCTCAATTCTTGATAAATACAAAAATCAAACCGGAATTTTATTTGATTTGCCAAATGAAGTTCGAAAATGGCCAGAAATCCTTGACAAATTTGGCGTTTCAGATCGAATGATAGTTGTTCAAGGAAATTTCTTTGAATCCATCCCTATTCAAGCCGATATTTATATTCTGAAAAATATTATTCATAACTGGAATGATGAAAAATGCATTCAGATTCTCAGAAACATAAATAAATCGATGCCTCCAAACGGAAAGATTCTGATTATCGAAATGGTGTTGCTTTCGAATAATTTAGATCCTCTTCCGAAAATCCTCGATATCCAGATGCTTGCGGCAGTGCCTGGTGGAAAAGAACGAACGAAGAAAGAGTTTTCCGATCTGGTGAATAAATCTGGCCTGCATCTGAATAGATTTATTCCGACAATTGCCCCTCTCTGTATTATTGAAGTGGAAAAAAAATAATATCCCGTTCTATTCCATTTTTTCTTCTCCCTCTTCTTCGTATTTTTGCGTAAGAAGAATAATGGTTTTTTAATCATAATCATTATGAAGGAGAGAGAGAGTATCGTTAATTGCTTAGAACAACAAGTAATACTGTATGTTGAGAAAGAGGATGGAAAATTCGGTCCTATTCAGACAGGTTCCTATATCTCTGCAAATTATCTTGACGACTATTTTTCCAAACGTAAAAATCTTGAGTTTTCTCTTAGGACAAGAGTAATCGATGGAGAAATCAGCCCTATATATTATTATATGGTTCTAGAAGATTTATCCATTTCAGAACTTGCCAAAAGAATCGGAATTAGAAAATCAACCGTAAAGAAACACTTCGAACCAAAGTGTTTTGCCAAATGTTCTGTAAAGATTTTAAAAAAATATTCTTCAGTTTTTAACATACCTATTGCTAATCTATTACAGATCGTTCTAATCAAAATTGACGGACATTATGAATCTTCATCTGTGCTCGATGACAAGACCGGTAAATTATCCGTTGTCCAAAGTTCAACCGACAATCCATATCTTTCAATGACTAAAATTGAGGAATCCGGCAAATGATCATCGAAAATTTTAAACATAAAATGGCCGCACACTGTGAATCCGGAACAATAACTTCCTTGCTTAACTATGCAGGCCTGCAAATTTCCGAACCGCTTGTTTTTGGAATTTCAAGCGGATTATTTTTCGGATATTTTCATAAGATGAAATCTTTTCCATTTCCGACTTTCATTGTAAGGAGTAAACCAGGACAGATGCGGGTAAATATCGCAAAACGACTGGGTATTAAATTTTCCGAGCACTCTTTTCATAAAAATGAGGAAGGGGCAAGAAAACTGGATGAACTTTTAAATAACAATATTCCGACTGCATCACAGGTTGATTTCTATTATCTTGATTACGTTCCATCCTGGGAACGAGTCCATATAAATGTCCATTTCATTGTCGTTATTGGTAAAGAAGATTCGAATTATATCATTAGCGACAGCTATTTCCCAGATCTTGTAAAACTAAAATCCACCTTGTTGGATTCAAGCCGTTTTGCCGGTGGAACTATGTCTCCAAAAGGATTTATTTTTCATATCGCCGGAATACCGTCCTCAATTGATTACGAAGCTGCAATTGTTAAAGGGATAAAAAAAGTATGTTTTAATATGCTCCATATTCCATTGCCGTTTCTGGGTGTCAAAGGAATCAGACTTTTCTCAAAAAAAGTTGTGGATTGGCCAAATTTCACAAGAGACAATGAACATCTTTCTCATGAGATAATGAAAATAAATATTCTGCTTGAAGATCAGGGAACAGGTGGAGCAGGTTTTCGTTTCATGTATGCTACTTTTCTCCAGGAAGCAGCAGGAATTCTTCACAAGCCTGAATTAAGCGATTTATCCAGACATTTGATGGAAATCGGAGACGGTTGGCGCGAGCTTTCTCTTTTTGCAGCAAGAATTGGAAAAAATCGTGATCTTGGACCTGAAAAATTAAAGCAACTCAGCGGTTTAATTCTGAATCGTGCAGAAGTCGAAGAAAAGTTTTTTAACAAACTTAGTAAAGTGATTAACAAAACTTAAAGTAATTTTTCCTATATGGTTACTGGGCCTACGAATGAATTAAAACATGAAATTAAGATATTGATAATTAAAACATTGGGGATTTATGATGTTGATCCTTATAATGTTGATAATGAAAAACCGCTGTTTGGAGGTGAAAATACACTGACCTTAGATTCAGTTGATGCATTGGAAATTATTATGGCATTACAGCGACAATATAATGTGAGAATCGGAGATCAAAATCTGGCAAGAAAAATAGTCCATTCTATCAACAGTATCGCTGAATTTATTTATTTCGAACAAAATAAATCCAGGGATAACGATCTGATCTGTTGAAAACTTCCTACCTGACAGCCGGAATAACACTGAGCAATTTGCTTAGATTATTGAGTAGAAATAAAATTACTCTTCGTCCAAAATATTTGGGAAGGGCAATATTCCTTTTGCAAAGTGCGATCTGGTCCAGTTTCTTTGCATCCGTTGAACAATTACTTCTCAGAAAAAAGATTGAAACAACTCCAATTCCGGAAGACCCGATTTTTATCATTGGTCATTGGAGAACAGGATCTACTTTTCTTCATCAATTGTTGAATCTGGATCCTGATAATACCGCTCCTACCCTGTTTCAGGTAGCTGTACCGGACAGTTTTATTACTGCGTACTACTTTTATCAGCCTATCTTCAATGCTTTAATTAGTAAACATCGCCCTATGGATAATGTCAAGCTAGGAATGGATGAACCTCAGGAAGATGAATATGCAATTTACCGGATGACCAATTTTTCACCACTTGAAAAGTTGGTCTTTCCGAGCTCTAAAAATTATTTTCTACTTCATGAAAAAACTTTTATCCCGGGAGGTTTAAAACAGGATAAATGGGAAAAAAAATTAATCACATTCTATCAAAAATTATCTTTTAAAACTGGGAAGAGGATTATCTCCAAGAATCCATTCAACTCATTTCGTATCCCAACATTGGCAAGACTTTTTCCACATGCCAGATTTATTCATATTGTAAGAAATCCGATCGACGTCGTGCCTTCTACCATCAATATGTGGAACATCATACAACAACAGAATGCATTAATAAAAAATGAACATAAGCCAACCCTAGAGGAAATTGTCGAAGTCTACAATAATATGTGGGAAATAATAACCAGGGACCTTGCATTGATACCTTCCGGCAAGAAGACGGAAGTAAGGTATGAAGATCTCATTTCAGATCCGATTTTCCAGATAAAAAAAACATACTCGGCTCTTTCATTGCCTTTCACCAAAGTTTTTGAAGGCGAATTGACGGATTTCCTTAAAGAAAGTACGAAGTTTGAGAAAAATACATTCATTCTTTCTAATGAAGATAAATGTTATATCTGCAAAATGTTAAATATCTACATGACCGGAAATGGATACCAATGATTTTTTTCGTACTTTTGGAAGTACAACTAAAATAATACAACGATATATGAAAAAACTATTTACCTTTTTTTTGATCCTATTCATTGGTTTAAACTCTGTTTTACCAGCCCTGGGCCAGGAAGGGAAACCAAACCTGATCAAAGGAGGATTTTATCTCAAATTAGGAGCGGCACTTCCCGTAGGTAATTATGCTAAAGGTCAGTATGTAATTATGCCGTCTGCCAATACACTTGCATATTTACCTGCAAAAATTGGAGCCGTATTGGATGTGGGAACACTCATTTATATCGGACCAGCTTTCGCGAATAAATTTCTGCGTGCCGGTATTGATGCAACTTTTCTGAGTATAAACTTTAACTCTACTCAACCCTATAATCCGGAAAAAAAGGCTTATCATTTCTATTATTTTGTAGGACAAAAGTTCGGACCCGTGATAACTATAAATCCTATTGATCGGCTGATGATTGATCTATCCTGGAAGCTGAATATGAATATTTCCTATTTCGAAGGAGAATGGGATAATTATTCCGGCGAATACTCAAAATATGGCGTGGATTTCGTACAACAGGAAATCAGCCTCGGCCTGAGATATAGTCTCATGGTATTTTCTCTTCAGTATAATTTTGGGAACATGAAATATGATAACTTTAACAGTAGCCGCACGAAACAAATCATTGATGTCAGTACGATCAGAATATTGGTCGGAGTAAAGTTCTAAAGATTCGAATATTAAGAACCAGAATGTCGAATACCGGTTTTTTTCCAATAATTGAGAGAAAATCTCTCTCAGAAATCAGAAGATATCAAAATGCACGATTGAAAGATTTATTAGAATATCTTTCAAATTATTCCTCTTTCTACCAAGATCTCTTTAAAAGGGAAAAAATAGACCTAACCGGAATTCGGAATCTGGATGATCTGACAAGAATCCCTGTTACAACAAAAGATGATCTTCAGCAGCGGAACCGGGATTTTCTTTGTGTTTCTGAAAAAAAAATCATTGACTACATAACCACCTCGGGTACACAGGGAGATCCTGTCACTTTCGCTATGACCGATAAGGATCTTGACCGCCTTGCCTATAATGAAGCTATCTCCTTCACTTGTGCCAATGGTTCCGCTTCAGATATTTATCAACTGATGACTACGATCGACCGAAGATTCATGGCGGGACTTGCCTATTTTCTTGGTATTCGAAAAATGGGGGCAAGTATCGTCAGAGTTGGAAATGGAATCCCGGAATTACAATGGGATACAATTCAACGAATAAGACCAAATGCTATCGTAACAGTTCCTTCATTTATTCTGAAAATAATCGAATATGCCGAATCGCGGAATATCGATTATAAAGCATCCAGTATCCGAAAAGCCATTTGTATCGGAGAACCTCTCAGGAAAACCAACCTGACATACAATACCTTGGGAAAAAAAATTAACGAAAAATGGCCTATACTCCTTTTTTCAACTTATGCTTCAACAGAAATGGCAACTTCGTTCACTGAATGTTTCCAGGGAAAAGGCGGCCATCATCATCCTGAATTAATTATTGTTGAATTTCTGGATGACAATGATAGACCTGTCAAGGAAGGCGAAATGGGTGAAGTTACTATTTCAACACTTGGAGTTGAGGGGATGCCACTCTTGCGTTTTAAAACGGGGGATGTATGTTGTCATTATACGAAACCCTGTCCATGCGGAAGAAAAACCATCCGGCTTGGACCTGTCGTGGGCAGGAAAAATCAAATGATTAAATATAAAGGTACCACCTTATATCCTTCTGCATTATATGATATCCTTGATAATATTGAATGTATTTCTAATTATCTGGTAGAAGTTTATACTAATCAAATAGGAACTGACGAGATTTTGATTCATATCGGATCTGATACGAAAATGGAAGAAAGGGAGAAGGATATCAAAGATCATTTCAGAGCTAAATTACGGGTGGCACCTCTTCTGAAATTTGAATCGGAAGCAATAATTCATAAAATGCAGTACCCGGAAACAAGTCGAAAACCTATAAAATTCGTGGATAATCGGGATAAAAATGGCACTGTAAATCCTAATGGCGCTTGACAAAAGCCTTTGTATGTACTATTTTTGTTTTACAAAAATCATTCTTTAACCATAAAAGATTATTAGTATGAAAAAATTAAGTGTTTTTCTTCTGATCTTGGACTTCGTTTTTTTTGCCGGACACGTATTTTCCCAGAAATTGAAATCGGGAGATTTAGAGGTTTTAAAGGGTCAAACTACAATCAATCTTAAATATGATTATTCATCGATGGCTATTGGGAAATTCAAAAATGAAAAGGATTACATAGAAAATGGAATTAAAGAACGAAACAATAAAATACCGAAAAGTGGAGATGAATGGGCTAAAAAGTGGGAAAGTGATAAAGCGGAAAGATTCCAGCCGATGTTTGAAAAGAATTTTAATGCAAAATTATCTGATATTGGAATTACAGCCAAAGAGGGAGCTTCCGATGCAAAATATACCCTGATAATAAAGACCGTTTTTCTGGAACAAGGATTTCAAAGCGGAGTTGGTATTAGTAAATCTGCTTACATAAATATGATTGTTGATCTTGTGGAGACTTCAAATCCTTCTACCGTTACAGCAAAAATTGAATATATAAAAATTCCGAGTGTAAACATGATGGGATATGATTTCGATACAGGAACGAGAATACAGAGTTGTTATGATCGCGCCGGTTCTAATATTGGGAAACTCATTGTTAAAAGTCTTTCAAAATAATAACCAATTCTTAAATTAAAAGAGATCTTTACACAATAAACAAAATCTTCTATTTTGTTCTATTCTAACGGTAATAGACACATTCGCCTCCAAGGAAGGTCTTTTCTACTTTAACATCTGGAATTTCGGAAATCGGGATCTTCATAATGTCCTTGTCGAGAATGATAAAATCAGCCGACTTGCCAGGTTCAAGACTTCCCTTATTCTTTTCCCAGAAGTTTGCTTTCGCAGCCCAAATAGTGATGCTTTTTAAAGCCTGATCTCGGGTTAAAGCATTATCTTTTTCAAATCCGGATTCAGGTTTACCAAATATGTCCTGACGGGAAACAGCAGCATAGAAACTGAGTATTGGAGAAGGATTTTCAATAGGAAAATCCGTTCCATTGGGCAGCCACCCATTCTGTTCCAGCAGGGTCTTGTAGGCGTATGCTCCTTTGATTCTCTCCGCTCCCACTCTGTCTTTAGCCCATTTCATATCTGAGGTGGCATGGGTGGCTTGAATTGATGGGATTATCGAATAATCTCCAAAAAGGTGAATATCGTTTAAATCAATGACTTGAGCGTGCTCGATCCGCCACCGTTTATCGTTTTTTCCATTTAGAAAAGAGGAATAAATTTCCAGAACGATCTTATTAGCAGAATCTCCAATTGCATGGGTGTTTACCTGATAATTATTCTCCAGAGCCAATCTGCATAACTCTCGGAGTGAATCGATTGGGGTCACCAAAATACCGCACTTTGAAGTGTCATCAGAATAATTCTTTTTAAGAAGCGCCGTCCGGCTTCCCAGGCTGCCATCGGCATATATCTTCAGAGATCGTACTGTCAGGGAATTTGTCTGATAGGGTCCATTTTTTACGAAAAACGAAATATTCTCATTTGAAAGCTCTAACATTGCATAGACTGAAATTTTTATTTTTTTCTGTTTCTGAAAAACATCAATGAAGCGAATGGTTTTGTAGTCAAGACCCGCATCGGATACTCCAGTCAATCCGTATGAAAAACATAATGTTTCTGCACGAGTCAATAATTCAATCATGCATTCATCGATTGGAATTGGCACAATCGAACGAATATAATCCGCGGCATTTTCGCAAAGTATACCGGTTAACTCTCCGTCTTTGAATTTCACTTCATCCAGATTGAATATTTGGTTCTTTTCAATTCTTGCTTCATTTAATGCTACTTCATTGGCCAAAACCACATGGCCATCAATCCTGATCAATATCACCGGCTGATTTGGAAAGGTCTTATCAAGAATCTGTTTGTCAGGGAATTGCTTAGATGTCCATAAATTCTGGTCCCATCCTCTTCCGACAATCCACCCTCCAGGAAGAACAGATTTAAAGGATTTGACCCGGTCAATTACTTCCTCAAAGGAACCCGATCCAGTCAAATCAACATATTGAAGGTTTTTAGCTAACCCAACAAAATGACAATGTGCATCGATAAATCCAGGGAAGATGTTTTCACCTTTCACATTTAGTGTGTCCTTTGCACTATATCGGTTTAATATCTCGTCTGTTGTTCCGAGTTTTAAAATTTTACCATCTTTTATTGCCATCGATTCAAATATCCGTTCTGCTGAATCGACGGAATATATATGACCGCTAATTACTAAAAGATCAACTTTTTCTTTCATTGGTTTGCAAGAATAAAAGAAAATGAAAAAAAATACAAAAAAAATAATTGGTTTTTTACTCATATTCAATAATATATAAATATTTTTTCTGAAATTCAAAAATAGTAAACATTTTTTCTTAATACTTGACTTTAATCAAAATGATTTATTATTTTTGTATTGCATAAACTTGATATATAAATGAAATATAAATCTATTAATCCTAGATTTATTGTTATTCTGTCCATTATCTTTATGGCAGCCTTGATAAGGTTGCTTCCGCACTGGCCAAATTTCACACCGATTGCAGCCATGGCGTTATTTGCTGGTACCTATTTCGATAAAAAGCAATTTGCTTTTGCCATTCCGATCGCCGCAATGTTCTTGAGCGATCTCGTTATTGGTCTCAGTGTAAATATGCCCGCAGTCTACATAAGTTTTGCCATTTCGGTTCTCATCGGTATGTTTATCCGAAAAAAAGTTAATGTTGGATCTGTACTTCTGGCCTCCTTTTCATCTGCGGTTATCTTTTTCTTGATAACAAACTTCTCTGCCTGGCTGGCAAGTCCATTTTATCCACAAACGTTTGCAGGACTGATCGAGAGTTATCTCGCCGGTCTCGCATTTTTTCGTGATACTACCTACGGATTTTCGTTTTTTTTAAATGATGTCCTGGGAACGACATTTTTTAGCGCGGCATTTTATGGAGCCTTCTATCTGGTTGAAATGAGGTTCCCTGTTCTGGATAGATCAAAGTTCTAGGAAAACATCTCTTCGTCCCTTTCAAGGAGAAGAATTGAACTTTGCGAAACAATAAAGTATTTTTCATCATTGAAGATTATTTCAATTGCTCCTTTCTGAAGAAAGATAGCAAGATCTCCTTTTTTTGCTTGTAATGGAATATATTTTATTGTTTCATCCCCTTTTTTCCAAGCCTCTCCAGAATCATCAGAAGGAATTGGAATAGGATATCCCGGACCGCTCCTGACTACAAAACCTGTTTGAATTTCTTCCTTTTCCTGATATCCTGGAGGTAAATATAATCCTGCTTTGGTTTTGTTTGATATTTTTTTTGGTTTAATTAATACCCTGTCACCAACCACAATAAGGTTACGAAGCTTGTCATCATTCTCGTTATTCATGAATTAACTTTTATCTTTCAAAATTACATAATCAGGTGAAGAATCGAAGTTAAAAGTTTAAAAAATATGGGTACTTTTGTGAGGATGTCAGACTTAATTCGACTACTGCCGGATACTGTTGCAAATCAGATCGCTGCGGGCGAAGTCGTTCAGCGACCTGCATCTGCAGTTAAAGAATTACTCGAAAACACAATTGATTCGGGAGCAAACGACGTCAAATTAATCATCAGGGAAGCAGGAAAGACACTTATTCAGGTCGTCGATAATGGATGTGGAATGTCGGAGCGGGATGCACGAATGTGTTTCGAACGACATGCTACTTCAAAAATCCAGACCGCCGATGATCTGATGGCTATCCGAACCCTTGGATTCAGAGGAGAAGCCCTTGCTTCTATTGCCTCCGTATCCCAGGTCGAACTTAAAACTAAACGATGTGAGGATGAAACAGGAACTAATGTTCAAGTTGAAGGATCTAAGTTTATCTCTCAATTTCCTGTAAGCTGTTCTGATGGCACTTCTGTTTCTGTAAAAAACCTTTTTTATAATGTACCTGCAAGGAGAAATTTCCTGAAATCCAATACATTGGAATTAAAGTACATTATTGAAGAATTTTTCAGGATCGGATTAGCACATCCACAAATAAGCTTTTCCTTTTATAATCATGAAAAAATTTTATTTCAAGTTTCGTCTGGTAACCTGAAACAAAGAATAGTAAACCTGCTTGGATCGCCTTATAACCAGCGATTAATTCCTATCGAACAGAATTCGAGTCTGATCAATATTAGCGGTTTTATAGGAAAACCGGAATATGCAAAAAAAACCCGGGGGGAACAGTATTTTTTCACCAACGGTCGTTTTATGAAAAATCCCTATCTCCATCATGCCATTGAAAATGCTTTTCAGCAATTGATCCCAACGGATGCCTTCCCAACTTATTTCATTTTTTTTGAACTGGATCCTAAATCAATAGATGTCAATATCCATCCGACAAAGACGGAGATTAATTTCCAGGAGATTACAAGTATTTATGCCATTCTGAATGCCGCGATTAAACAAACTATAGGAAAATTCAACATTTCTCCAACCCTGGATTTTGAAGTTGAGCAAAGTCTTAATATTCCGCCATTACCGGAAGATCATCCTGTCAAACAACCGACGATCACTGTTAATCAGGATTTTAATCCGTTTGAGAGAACAAATAGGCAACAAACTCAGATCCCAATTCCCCGTCCTTTTCCTACTCAATCCAACGAATGGCAAAGATTTTTCGAACCGGAACCTTTTTTACGTAATCAACTGGAAATAAGCAATAAAACATGTTTTCAGGTCCAAAATTCTTTCATAGTCACTTCTACTAAAACAGGTATTGTTATTATTGACCAGCAACATGCACATGAGCGTATTTTATATGAACGGTTTCTTAATAAATCCATTGAACAATTTAATGGTGCACAGAAACTTTTATTACCACAAACCATCAAATTAACTCCGGATGATGCCCTTTTGATGAAAGAGTGGCTTAGTTACTTCCATGAATTAGGATTCGATCTGGATGAATTTGGAAAAGATTCTTTTATCATCCATTCAACTCCAACTTCGATAGATATTTCCAATCTGAATGAAATAATTGAATCAGTTCTGGAGAGTATTAAAAAGTCACCCCACGATAATATCATGAAGTATGATCAAATACTGGCAAAGAGCTTTGCTAACAAACTTGCCGTCAAACGTGGAAAAAAATTGGAACAGGAAGAGATGAACGCAATCCGTGAGAATCTATTCTCTTGTTTGGTGCCAGATCTTTCTCCGGAAGGCAAACCGACATTCTTTTTACTTCCATTTGACGAGTTGACCAAAAAACTTAAAATTTAAGAACTTTCATAATGAATAATCAACCCTATAGCCCAACAGGATTTAGGTTGCTTCCGCCGGTTGTAAAAAATCTGTTAATAATCAATGGCCTGTTTTTTTTAGCATCTATTACTTTTAAAAATGCCTTCAATATTGATCTTGACAATTTGCTGGGACTTCATTTTTTTAAATCTGATCTGTTTCGTCCCTATCAGCTGGTTACTTACATGTTTCTACATGCGAATTTTGGTCATATTTTATGGAACATGTTTGCCCTCTGGATGTTTGGGTATTTGCTTGAAAATGTCTGGGGACCAAAACGTTTTCTGATTTACTATCTGGTGACTGGAATTGGTGCCGGACTCATCCAAATTCTTGTTAGTTGGTGGAATTTTCTTCCTGTTGAACAGGCTATGAACGCTTATATTTCCCATCCAAGCATCGATTCTTTTGTCTCATTCGTAAACCAATATCCACCTCATAGCCGTGAATTTTTTGAAAAATTGAAAATGTTTCTCTCCGATTGGAACACAAATCCGCTTAACCAGCATTATGCATTTTTATCGAGTGATTATATCGTTCAGTTGTGGCAGGATCAGATCAGTGTTCCAACCATTGGTGCTTCTGGAGCCGTATATGGTATTCTTTTGGCTTTTGGTATGATGTTCCCAAATATGCTGGTTTTTATTTATTTCCTTTTCCCGATAAAAGCCAAGTGGATCGTTATTCTCTATGGAGCCATTGAACTTTTTTCTGGAATTTCAAACAATCCAAACGATAATGTAGCGCACTTTGCCCACCTTGGTGGAATGGTTTTTGGTTTGTTTCTCATTCTGTTATGGAAGAAAAAATCGATAATTTAGCTCGGTGATATGAACCCGATGTCCGCACAAAACTCAAACATCTTTGACAATTTAAAACGATTCTTCAGTCAGGGATCGACCTTGGCAATTTTAATCATTATTAACACTTGTATCTGGATAGTCATCCAAATAATCAGAGTATTCCTATTCCTTTATGGGGAGCCAGATTCATCGATCGCTATGACCCAGCTATTCAGCTTTCTTGCATTGCCTGCGTCATTACCCAAATTAATCATGATGCCATGGACTTTGTTGACCTATATGTTTTTTCATATTGACATCTGGCATATTTTATTTAATATGCTCTGGTTTTACTGGTTCGGTAAAATTTTTCTTGATTATTTGTCCGGAAAGAAGTTGCTTCTCGTTTATATATTGGGCGGGATATCCGGAGGGCTTCTTTATATTCTGACTTTTAATGTTTTCCCGGTTTTTTCTTCGATGCTCCCAAAATCATATGCACTCGGCGCCTCCGCTGCAGTTATGGCTGTGGTAACCGCTATCTCTTTTTATGTTCCAAATTATTCTCTGAATCTCCTTTTTATTGGAAAAGTTAAGATAATTTATTTAGCGATCATTCTGTTTATTTTTGATTTTTTTATGATTCCGGCTGGAAATTCAGGTGGACATCTGGCACATATCGGTGGCGCTCTATTCGGATTTCTTTACATTCAATTTCTTCCGGCTGGTAAAATAAAATTCTTCAATAATTTATTTACCCGAAAAAGGAAGCCGTACTCTGCTTATTCCACAGGAGGCACTTCACGTCCTCTGACAGATGAAGACTATAATCTTCAAAAAGCGGAACGACAAAAACATACGGACGAAATTCTTGAAAAAATTTCTAAGGGAGGATATGATAGCCTTTCCAAAGAAGAAAAGGAATTCCTTTTCAAATCTTCAAGCAAAAAATAACAAATTTAGGGTGAGGCCAAAGAAAAATAAACCTTGGATTGTAAAAATCATTCTGATCCTGAACATAATTGCCGGATTATGTCTGATTGCCTCATATGCAGCTTCCTTGATCAGCCCCGGGAAAATTTGGATTTTAGCATTTTTTGGTTTAGCCTATCCGATTTTTCTTGTGCTTAATCTTATCCTTGTTATTCTTTGGATAATCATGTGGAAAAAATATGTATTCATTTCAATAATATTAATTCTTTTAGGCTGGAATCAACTGACCTCACTTTATCCCTTTCGGTTTTCGGGAATAAAACCTGAAAATAAGAATCACTTATCAGTTTTTAGCTATAACGTCCATAGCCTATACCGATATGAACGGGCTGAAAGCATACCTGAAACAAGAAGCAAGGTTACAGAGTTTCTTTCAAGCCATCAGGGAGATATCGTATGCATTCAGGAATTCTTTGCTATCGGACAGGAATATTCACAGACTATTTCACGTTTCACAAAAGCGCTTGGTCTGACTTATTATTATTATAAAAACTATCAGGATTTTTGGGATAAGACAAAATTAAACGCGATTGCGACTTTTTCCAGGTATCCCATCGTGAATCATGGAGAGTTCAGGCTTGAAACGAAAACCTATTTTGCAATATATACGGATATTCTCTATGATTCTGACACAATTCGGGTATATAACCTCCATCTGGAATCTATTCGTTTCGGGGATGAAGATATGTCTTTTTACTCCCATTTGACTAATCCCGGGACCGAAACTCCTCCCCTCAAACCTGGATCCCAAAAGATAATGTGGAAACTAAAGAAGGCCTTTTTCAATCGAGCGAAACAAGTGGATATTTTGGCCAGAGATATCAAAAACTGTCCCTATCCCGTTATAATTTGTGGCGATTTTAATGACACCCCGTTTTCATACACTTATAATAAACTTGTGTCAGGACTTAACGATGCATATAAAAGTGCCGGATATGGAATATTTGGAGAGACCTACGCCGGAAAACTACCTGCTTTCCGGATTGATTATATTTTTTATTGTGATTTCTTTTCTGCTTCCGGATATAGAAAATTCGAGGTCAATCTTTCGGATCATTATCCCATTGCCGCTATACTAAATAAAAACTGATAATTTAAACGACTTGAAAATATCTTTTTAGATTCCATTCATACAAACCGCGGATGATAATAATAGATATTCCAAGTTCCCATTGAAAATAGAATTATTAACAGATGGAATTTCAACTTAAATCTGATTTCATCCCTACAGGCGACCAACCTGACGCGATCAAACAACTTGTTGAAGGAGTTGAACGCGGAGATCCTTCGCAAGTCCTTTTAGGTGTCACCGGGTCTGGAAAAACATTCACCATAGCCAATGTTATTCAGCAAGTTCAGAAACCAACGCTGGTATTTAGTCATAATAAAACGTTGGCAGCACAACTTTATGGGGAGTTTAAACAGTTTTTTCCTGATAATGCGGTTGAGTTCTTTGTCTCTTATTATGATTATTATCAGCCGGAAGCTTATATTCCTGTAACGAACACTTATATTGAAAAAGATCTTTCCATAAATGATGAGATTGAAAAAATGAGATTAAGCGCCTCCTCCTCTTTGCTTTCCGGACGAAAGGATGTAATCGTTGTCTCTTCGGTCTCCTGTATCTATGGGATAGGAAACCCTGATGATTTCAATCAAAATGTACTTCGATTAACGGTTAGAGAGCGGATTTCCAGAAAAAAAGTCCTTTTATCACTTGTCAACAGCCTTTATTCAAGAACAGATGTTGATTTCTCAAGAGGAAAATTTAGGGTTAAGGGCGATTCGGTCGATATTTTTCCGGCATACCTGGATATTGCATTCAGAATCCTATTCTTTGGAGATGAGATTGAGTCAATTGAATCTTTTGATCCGGTGACCGGACGTACTCTTGAAATGCAAACAAATCTTACGGTCTATCCTGCTAATATATTTATTACTTCTCAGGATAAAATGAAGCAAGCTTTGATTGAAATTCAGGATGATCTTTTCAAGCAAGTAATGTTCTTTAAGGAAAATGGAAAGTTTTTAGATGCAAAAAGACTGGAAGACCGCGTAAATTATGATATTGAAATGATGAGGGAATTAGGTTACTGTTCGGGGATCGAGAATTATTCCCGCTATTTTGATGGCCGTATTCCGGGTTCAAGACCTTTTTGTTTGATTGATTATTTTCCAGAAGATTACTTATTAGTAATTGACGAGAGTCATGCGACAATTCCTCAGATAAGAGCTATGTTTAGCGGTGACAGATCCCGGAAACAAACTCTTGTCGAATATGGATTTCGTCTTCCTTCCGCACTAGATAATAGACCTCTTAAATTTGACGAGTTTGAAGCCCTTACCAACCAAGTGATCTATGTCAGCGCCACACCGGCGGATTATGAATTGCAACAATGCGAAGGCATCGTTGTTGAGCAAGTTATTCGACCAACCGGACTGCTTGATCCCTACGTTGAGGTGCGACCAAGTCTGAATCAGATCGATGACCTGCTTGATGAGATACACCAGCGAATTAAATTAAATGAAAGAGTTCTTGTGACTACGCTGACCAAACGGATGGCAGAGGAACTGTCGAAATATCTTACTACGCTTGATATCAAATGCCGGTATATCCACTCTGATGTCGAGACTTTAATCAGGGTGGAAATCATGCGTGACCTTCGGCTGGGGATATTTGATGTTCTGGTTGGAATAAATCTTCTTCGTGAAGGACTCGATCTGCCAGAAGTTTCCCTTGTCGCAATTCTTGATGCAGATAAAGAGGGTTTTCTTCGATCCGAACGATCGCTTACTCAGACTGCAGGAAGAGCAGCAAGGAATGTGAACAGTAAAGTTATTCTTTATGCTGATAAAATAACCGATTCGATGAAGAGAATGATGGATGAAACAAACCGCAGAAGAGAAAAGCAAATAAAGTTCAATATTGCAAATAATATTATTCCTACTCAGATTGTTAAAAACACAAGTGATATTTTTGGCCAAACTTCCATTATTGACGCCTCTCATAATAATTCTAAAGCCTATTTTGAAAGAGAAAGTATCAATGCTGCAGCTGATCCTGTAATTCATTATTTATCAAAGGATAAAATAAGTAAGTTGGTGGCAAATACCAGGAAATCCATGGAGGAAGCAGTGAAATCACTGGATTTTTTGGAAGCTGCACGACTCAGGGATGAGCTTATCTCACTTCAGAAATTAATGGATACATCACCTTAAACCGAGCCAGAATAAAGGTTATTCAGTCAATAACTTTCTTGTTTTTGTTAATATTTATTTTTACCTTGCTCCTTCAAAATAGAATATATTTGCTTACAAAAAACGATTTCATGAAGAAAAAGATACTCGCTATTGATGACGAAAAGAGTATCCGGTTTATAATTGAAAATACATTCAATAAAGATTTTGAGGTTACAACCTTGAATAATGGGATGGATGCACTTATTTATCTTCAATCAGGTAATCTTCCGGATATTATTATTTGTGATGTTGAAATGCCTGTTTTAAATGGTTTCGAATTCATTAGAAGAATTCGTGAAAGCGGTTTTTTTGAAGAGATCCCCTTAATCATGCTATCTGGAAAAGAAGAGAGCGCAAATAAAATTAAATGTTTCGAAATGGGCGCAGATGATTATGTATTAAAACCATTTAATCCAAAAGAGCTTATTGCCCGAATAAAAAGACGACTGGAAATCATTGACCGCTTCACTCAACGAAGAGGATTTTAAATGCCATTATGGAGGAAACCAGTAATTTATGCCTGAAAGTCTTATATATTGGGAATGATCAGAAAAACATTGATCTTTTTCAAAATAGCGACCTTTTTTCCTTAATCATAAAAAAAAATGCAATTACAGCATTGTCTTGGATGACAGAAAACAATTTCGGCTTGTTCGATCTTGATAAAGAGACCAAATTTGAATTGGCTCATAAAGAAATGCAACAAATCGATGCTATAGTTTGTGAATATAGTCTTCCGGGAATTAACGGTTTGTCGTTTTACAACAAATTCAGACTTTACAAGATATATCAAAAGTCCCCTTTTATTTTAATTTCCACTATAAGAAATGATCTCCTTAAAATTGCAGCCTATAATATTGGAGTTGATGATTTTTATCAGAAAGAGATCAATATTTCAAATCTGTATAATCGTATTATTTCTCTGATACGAATTAAAACGGAGAATACTTCGTTCGTCCCGTCAAATCTTCGGGACGAAGGGATGACTCCGTATAAAACCCCGATATTTAAACGTCTATTTGATATCTTCGTTGCTTCCATAGCCCTGGTGGTACTTTCTCCCATTATGTTGATAACGGTGATTGCAATCTTAATGGAATCCAAGGGGCGAGTCTATTATATCTCCAAGAGAGTCGGAGCAAATTATAAAATTTTTAATTTTTATAAATTCCGGTCCATGTTCCCCGATGCTGATAAAAAGCTGAAAGAGGTTGCACATCTTAATCAATACATTCATGAAACAGTGGAAGAAAAATGTTCCGAATGCGCTAAATTACCGACCGATAAAACTTGCTCACCCTTGGTTTACTACGATGATGAAGAAATTTGTGAACGGTTAGCCAATAAGAGAAGAAATGCAAAAAAAGCTTTTCTGAAAATTAAAGATGATCCACGAATTACAAAAGTCGGGAAATTTATCAGAATGACCAGTATTGATGAGCTTCCTCAACTGTTCAATATTTTAAAAGGAGACATGTCGATCGTTGGCAACAGACCCTTACCGTTAGTTGAAGCAGAGGCATTAACCAAAAAGAAATGGAGCAGAAGGTTTCGCGCTCCTGCAGGTTTGACAGGCCTATGGCAAGTTGAAAAAAGAGGCTGTACTGGTTCGATGTCTGAAGATGAGCGATTTACACTTGATAATTACTATGCAGAACATAATTCATTATGGATTGATTTTATGATCATTTTGCGAACATTTACCGCAATTATTCAAAAAGAAAATGTGTAAAACAAATTTAAAAAGAAAATTTTTACTGACCATAAGGAGAAGAAATCTAACATTTTTTTTTACTTTCCTTTTTCTTATTCTAGGCTCCATGATTTCCCTCTCTCAAAACACTGATTCTTCTTCCGTTTTTAATCCATTGCTTGATGATATTTCTTTAAGAATACCTCCACTCCAAGACCTTATTGATTCGGCATTGATTCACTCTCCCCTATTGAAAGTCGCCGATGCGGATATTGCAATCAGTAAGTATGATATTATTACTACTCGCCGACAATGGATGAATAATTTTTATATAGATGGATCCATGTTGAAAGATTATTATGATGGACTTACTACGAATGAAGTCGTTAACACTAATCCAAGTCAAATTCTTTCTCTTCAAGATAATTACCGTTTATCTGCAGGCATTAGTATTCGATTACCGATGATCGCCTTCTGGGATTTGAATAACCAGGTTAAAAGTGCAACCAAAAAGCTCGAAAAAGCAATATCCATAAAAGAAAATCAAAAACTTGAATTACGTAAAGAGATTATAACGCGTTATAATCAGCTTATTGTAAACCAGCGAGTGCTTAAGATCTCCAATGAAAATATTACTTACCTTACCTTGCAAAAAGACATGGTGGAAAAGGAATTTCTTAATGGTCAAGCTAGCGTATATGAAGTAGCTCAGGTTAGCGAAATGTACCGAAAGTCAATAACAGATTTTGAAGATTCTCGATTTGAATTCTACAATGCTTATATGATATTGCAGGAAATTGTGGGTACCAAATTTAACGTCATTTACAAAATCGAATAATGAAGCTAATTCATTTCCTTAAAGTCTTTCAAAGACATATCACGCTCATTATCCTTGTGCCTGTATTGCTGGCTTCTCTCGTTTTCTTCCTTACCCGGAAGCAACAAAAAAAATATTTATCAGAAACGACAATTTATACTGGGATAACTTCTGGATATTCGGTTCAACAGGAAAAGTTTGATTTATTTGTAACTAATGCCACTTACGATAACCTCATCAATCTCATTCAAGCAAGAAAAACTCTTGAGGAAGTATCGGTTTGTTTAATAGTACAACATTTAATGCTTGATCATGCGGATTCACGCTATATCTCCAGGGAAAATTGGGATGATCTAATCAACAAAGTGCCTCCGGATATAACCGGTATTATTGAAAAGCAAAAGAACAATAATTTAAATCTCCCTCAAACACAGAAAACTTCTATTAACGATACTACTTTAGATAACGGAATACAAGGGCTGACAACTATAACCAATATCAGTACGACTTCTTCCTTTGAAAGATCGGTAAATCAACTCCTGTTATATGCTCGTCAAAACGATTTCAACTTTATTTATAAGCTTTGGAACTCCGACGATCCATTATACAGCATTAAAGCTCTTTCGAGTTTGTCAATTAATAGAATTCAAAGTAGTGATCTTGTTACTATATCCTATATCAGTCCTGATCCTGGCATATGTCAAAATACATTGGTTTTTCTTACTAAAGTCTCTATCAGAAGCTACAAACTACTTAAGCAAAATCAGACGGATGCAGTTATTGCCTATTTTAAAAGACAGCTTGAGGATGCGACGCGACGATTGCAAAAAGCGGAAAACGACCTGCTCGTTTTTAACTCAAAAAATAACATCATAAATTATTATGAACAAACCAAAGCAATTGCTGGCGAAAAAGAAGCATTAGATGTTGAATATCAGAATAAACAAATAGCTTTCTCATCCGCTGATGCAGCCATAAAAATTATTGAAAAAAAATTAGAAACACATTCCGTTTTAACAATAAATACGTCGACCATCTTGAGATTACGTGGCGAATTAGCCGACGTGACCATGCAAATTGCAAATATTGAAATCGATCTTGGAAATGACTCTTCAACCATAAATCAGCTAGCTGGATTAAAATTAAAAGCTGAAAACATAAAATTAGCAATTAAGGATAATGTTGATCAATTATACCGAAAAACTAACAGTGTCGAGGGCTTGCCAATCGATAATCTTTTAACGGCCTGGTTGAATAATATTATTGCTTATGAGGAAAGCAATGCAGCCCTTCGCGTACTGGCTGAACGTAGGAGACAATTCCAGCAAACGTATGAAATCTTTGCTCCATTAGGCGCGGAGATGAAAAGATTTGAACGTTTGATTGGAGTTACTGAAAATGAATTCCTGCAACTCCTACATGATTTAAATTTAGCGAAACTCCGCCAACAGGATGATGAACTTTCAACGAATATTAAACTTGTTGATGAACCCTATTATCCGCTCAAGCCACAACGTTCAAAAGCGATGATATTGGTATTCCTTGCAGGTATATTGGGTCTGGCTTTTATTATTGCTATCCTGATTGCAATGGAATACTTTGATACCACCATTAAAACACCAGAAAGGGCTTCACAATTCATCAAATTGAACATCGCTGGAATCTATCCAAAAATCGTAAAACTAATTAATTCCGTCGATTTCGGATTCATTATTCCCCGGCTGGTAGAGATGATTATTCAAAACATTAAATTAACGCTAACAAAATCCTATACGGATCTAAATAAAAAACCTGTCAACATTCTTATTTTTTCAACAAGGAATTCTGAAGGAAAAACCACAATTGCAAGAGCACTAAGCAATAAAATGAAATCCTTTGGGGAAAATATTCTCTATCTGAACTATAATTTTGAACAAACCAATATAAAAACAAATCCGATCGTCGGCAAATCAATTCCTCAAACCGAAGATGAAATTCGATATACAGTTAAAGATGATTTTGTAGAAATTAGTGATGTTCGGGAAATAATGCAAGGGTATGAACACCTTGACCGGGAAAGTTACGATTACATTGTTGTTGAAATTCCTTCTATTCTAAACAACTCATATCCAATCAAATTCATTAAATCATTTCAAATCGCATTGTTAGTTGTTCGGGCAAACCGCTCCTGGACTGAGGCAGATGTTTTAGCACTCGATGCCTTCAAAGAAACATTTCCGCAAAACACTTTAATAGTTCTCAATGGTGTTGAAATCGATTACCTTGACTCAACACTAGGAGAAGTGCCAAAACAAAGGTCAAAATTCCGAAAAGTTTTGAAACGAATTCTATTGCTTCAATTTAGGGGAAAAAATTTAATTTAAAATATCTATTGTTTTGCTCTTTTTCGAAAAAGTAATTAAAGAAAAGCAATTTCTATCCCTGGCAGCCAATTTCATCTCTGCTATTCTCGGATTTAGTTCATTTATTATTTTAGTCAGGAGTATGAACCAAGAATCATTTGGGAAATGGGTTCTTTTTATTACTGCTGCAACAATGGTCGATATGTTTCGACTCGGCCTTACAAGGGTGGCTTTAGTCCGAAATCTATCTGGGATATCAGGAGAAGAAAGAAAACAATTTATTGGTTCTTCCTGGGTCATAGGGATCAGCAGTATAGTAATTATTTCTTTAATTCTGTACCCTCTTCTCTTGATTTTTCCCCAACCTATTCAAAACTCCGGATTCTATTACTTCTTTATCTTTTATCCTGTATTGGCCTTATCAAGTTTCCCATGGGGAAATGCCTTGTCAATTCAACAAGCAGATCAAAAATTCGATGTAATCCTCTTCCTTTTTGTCTTTACTACGGGCAGTTTTGTTCTCTATCTTCTGATTAACTTTTTCTTTTTTAGATCGAACGTCGTTTGGATAATTTTCTGGTACATTATTACCAATCTCATTACCTCACTAATCTGTGTTTTCAAGAATTGGGATGGATCAAGGTACATGTTTAAAGCCAGCCGTAAGATTAATCTGATCACCCTTAACTTTGGAAAATATTCCATGGGAACTTCTCTCGGAAGCAGCCTCCTGAAAAGTGCTGATTCATTCATCATAGGCTTGAGTTCACTTTTAGGGCCAACTGCCGTTGCATTGTACAGTATCCCAATCAAGTTCACGGAAGTAATGGAGATAATTCTAAGAAGTTTCACAGCCACCGCATTTCCGAGATTATCAAAAGCATGTATCGAAAATAAACCTGAAGAATTTAGAAAGGTTTTTTATTCCTTTTCCGGAGCCCTGACCCTTCTTATGATTCCTATCGCAATCATTAGTGCCATCTTTTCACATGAATTTGTAATTCTACTGGGTGGTAGTCAGTATAAAGAGTATGCTGATGGACTTTCTTTAATTATGATCATGTTTATCATATTTTCTTTACTTGTTCCTATCGACCGTTTTACCGGGATAAGTCTCGACAGCATCAACCGACCGGATAAAAATTTTCGCAAAGTGATGATTATGACTTCTATTAACATTATCGGTGATCTAATTGCAGTATTTGTATTGCCTTCCTTATTTCCTTCTATATCATTAATGACCATCCTGATTTTTGTATCCATTGGCTCGATATTTTTTCAACTTTCTGGTTTGTTAACCGGTTTTTATTTTTTGAAACAGGAAATCCCCTTGAAATTTTCATTGATTTTTTATGAAGGTTGGAATTTTTACCGGGAATACTTTAAGATCCTCAAGTTAAAAATACGATGAATCCTTTTTCAAAACTGACCGGCCACGAAAACATCAATCAGCCTTTGGTTCTGTTCACTATTTTGCTTTCTATTATCGGCATGGGTTACTTAATTGCCAGAACCGGAATTCTTGCGTTGGTCGTTTGTTTTGCATTGCTTTTTACTTTCTTTTTCCTGATCCAGATTATTAAAAACCCGGAGATTTGTTTCTTTGCTACTTTGATTGCAAATTTTATTGCTATGGGACTGGCGAGATATCTTTATAATGTCCCAACGGGTTTGGCTGTTGATGCTTTTCTTCTATTGACCTACGTAGCACTTTTCTTTAAGACATTTTATACCAAGATTGATTGGTCCCGGGCAAACAATGATTTGACTATCGCAGCCTTAATCTGGTATGGATATACTGTGTTGGAATTATTTAACCCGGAAATCAAAAATTTTTCATTATGGTTCTATTATATGCGTGGAGTGGGTTTATACATGCTTCTAACGATTGTACTAGTATTTCTATTACTTAATAAGTACAAGTATTTTATGTTCTTCCTATATCTCTGGTGTGGTTTCGAAATACTTGCTTCGATCAAAGCAATGATCCAACTATATATTGGATTGGATCCTTATGAACAATCTTGGCTCAATACGATCGGAATGAAAACGCACGTAATTTATGGAAAATTGAGGCTGTTTTCATTTTTTTCCGATGCAGGTCAATTTGGCAATTCCCAGGCACATACGGCGATGGTCGCCATCATCATAGGACTTACAACAAAAAAATTTAAGGAAAAGATATTCTTTCTTTTAACGGCCTTTTTCTGTTTTTACGGTATGGTTCTTTCCGGAACGAGGGGAGTATTTGGAGTTCTTGTCGGATCAACAATTGCCTTCCTTGCCATTAACCGAAATATAAAAGCTTTATTTATCGGCTTGCTTTGCGCATTATCCGTTTATTCATTTTTCCAGTACACTTATATCGGACAGGGAATTTATTTTATTAGTCGCATGCGATCCGCTTTCGATCCCAAGGACGCATCCTTAATGGTTCGGTTGGAAAATCAAGCAAAACTTCGGCCCTATCTCGCAAGCAGGCCTTTTGGTGGTGGAATAGGCCATGCTGGTGCAAAAGCTCTTACATATACTCCAAATACATTTCTGGCTAATATTCCAACCGATAGTTGGTTTGTCATGATTTGGGCCGAAGAAGGTATTGTAGGCTTGATACTCCATCTTTGCATCCTTTTCTACATTATTTTCAAGGGATCATATCTGATAGTCCATATCCGTGATCCGGAATTGCGGTTTAAAATGATTGCCTTGCTTTCCGGAATTGTCGGGATTTTACTCTCAAGTTACGGAAATGGGGTATATGGTCAGATGCCGACAAGTTTGGTTATCTACACCAGCATGGCGTTTATCTTTTTATCCAAGCATTTTGACAACGAATTGGAACAAGATTCAATCATGAAATCATTGCATTCTTCTAATGATTAATTATAGTCTAATTATTAATAAATGAGAAAATTGAAAAATGTAATTAAACTTATAAATGAGAACGGAATAGGATATTTATTCCGAAGGGTATTATCTAAAATCAGGAGAGAGCGGATAAGTAATTTTTCTTATATAAAACAATTATTTTCCGGCAAATCCGGATTGGAGGTCGGAGGGCCGACCTGGGTATTCCATGGGGGAAATTTTATTCCAATATATACTATCGTGAAAAAGCTTGACGGGTGCAATAATTCAAATACTTCGGTATGGGGAGATCATCTTGAAAGTGGAGAGAATTATAATTATTATAAAAATAGAAATGGTTTTCAATATATTTTAGAGGGAACAAATTTAAGCCTTATCCAAAATTTAAAATATGAGTTTGTCATTTCTTCACATTGTTTGGAACATATTGCTAATCCTTTAAAAGCAATCGAGGAATGGATTAGGGTTCTTAAAAAAGGGGGAGTAATATTGCTCTTACTTCCACACAGGGATTATTGCTTTGACCACAATCGTCCTATAACAAAATTTTCTCATTTATTGGAAGATTATAACAATAATATAAAAGAAGACGATTTAACTCATTTGAATGAAATTTTAGCGTTGGATGATTGGAAAATGCATAAAGAGAAAGGAACTTTTGAAGAATTCCGGGAAAGGTCTTTGAAGAATTTTGACAATAGATCATTACACCATCATGTGTTTGATATCCCTGTTTTAAAAGAAATATTCAGCTATTTTAATTTGGAAGTTTTACTAACTTATGAATCTCAAAAATATTATGATGCTTGCCATAATATTATCTTAGGGAGGAAAAATTTCGACTAGAAAGTAGCCGGATTATCTTTATTTCCAACCCCTACTCATAGATATTATCCACAACTCTATACCCTGCAGTATTCATATACCAATCGGGATAACTTGTACCACTGGATTCCGCCCAAGCAGCGAAATGATTGTATCCGTCGATGACAGGAACCTTTTCATACGTATAATCAAACTTAATTGGAGTATTGATCGCCCATGGCAGATTTGTGGACGATTTGTAATACCTTCCCATAGTCGGATCGGAAGTGTCGTCTTCTGTATTGAAATAAATAGGATTGACCAAGGAAGTTGGGATATAGTTTGGCATATGAACTTCGATCTCTCGGGTCAGGTTTTTAATGAGAAACACGTTATATGGGGGTGTCCCTGCTAAAGCCGGCGCTATTGGGTTGGAAAAATGAAGATTGATATACACTGTATCGCCATAACCTTTGGGAGTGTCACGCATGGTATTGTAAAAAGACCCTGTTGCAGCTCGATGGATTACATTTTCTGCATTATCAAAAACAATTATAACCGCATTCGACTGATTCGCTTCCGTACCATTTGCATTCAGAGTAATGTATCCGTATTGCAATGAATAGCCAGTGACGGTTTCAACTTGGACAGGGAGGATATTGTCCAACTGAAACCCGAATCCGTTTTGAAATGAGGCTCCAACAGCTCTTACATAAAACTTCGGAATGATATCTACCAGATTATTCTGAGCATTTGACACTATCTTGTATTGGTAATCTACTACCAAATCGTTCATGTCATAATCGCCTTTAGCCGGCCATAAATCTTCAAAACCAATGCTGCCGAAAGCAGAATTGCTGGGATACCAGGTATTATATGCTCTTGTTGGGTCAATCGGGTAATCGTCAAGGTTGTTGGGAACGCCATCCCCATCCGTGTCAGTTACAGGTTGAGAACCGGTTCCTTCCGGATTACAAGCCGAAGTTGGAATATAATTCACCGCATTGGCGGTGCTTACAAGCGTAGCACCATTGATGAAAAGTGAAGGTCCTCCGTTGGTCAGAGTACCAGAAGGCGTTGACATTTCGATAGGTCCCGAAACAGTATGACTGGCATTGATTGCCCCCTGATAACTTATTTTTATAGTGTTCAAACTTCCTTGTCCTGTAATATTGGTATTCTGTTCATATTCGTGAGTAGAGATCATGGACTGGTTTTGCATGATTAATGAAGAGTTTCCATTAATACTTGTCCGGCCTTCGGCTTTTATATATCCATTATTCATCGTTAACGTCGTAGAATTAAATTCGATGTTATTTTGGCTTACGAATTTACAGTTGTTAACAATTACACTGCCCGAATTGAAAGACATCTTTTGAGTGGAAGTAATCGATCCTGAATTTACGATATCGTTACCTACCTCAAATTCCCCTCCGATATTTAGTGTTCCTGAATTTTCCAGGGTAGCGCTTCCCCATATAGAGTATTTGCCTCCAATGGTCATCGAACCATAATTATTTATATCTCCGCCACTGTTCAGGTACGATGTGAGCGTGAAATCATCTGCATAATTCGTAATAGAAGATGATGTTGAGTTCATATTGACGCCCTTCACATGAAAATGCGACCCCGTATAAACCGATACGGACGAGCTCCCTTCCATGCTCAGAATAATTTCCGGGTTGAAGGTACCTCCAGCTGTGACAATGATTTGACAATTATTCCCAAAATTCGATATCCCGGAAGGAGTAGCAGTTCCGCATATTTTCAGAGTGCCGCCTCCATTCCATGGTTGAAAAAATACATTTCCGGAGAAACTTGTCGTCACACAAAAAACTTTCCCCTGGCTGATATTAATAGAACCGGAACCCGAAGCTTCACTGGTGCATCCAGTATTACAGTCAGGATCCGTCACTGCGCCTGGTAATAACTTCATTCCCTTTCCTGAACTAAATGTATAGGTAATATTATCGGCTACCGGAACGCTTACGATCTGTTGGTAGCCGGTTGATGTTTGAACCATTAGGAATATTTCTTGTAACATGGTTGCAATTCTCAGCTTAGTCCTGAACGGGTACTCGTACCCTGCCGATCCTGTAGCCAAAAGCGTCCCACCATCTTCAGGCATTCCACTAAAAACCGATATACGAGCAAGCAATCCTCCGGTCATACTTTCAATATTTGCCCCAATTTCAAAATTAACCTCACGGGTGGTTTGCCAGTTAAAAGTCGCGGCTACCTTCAGATCATCCATGGTTTTGGAAGGGTAATCCTCAGGAACCGTTTTCTTACATCCTGAATATGATAAAAAAACGGCAATACTTAACGCGGTTATTCCAAAAGATCCAAGCTTTCTCATCAGAAAATTTATTAATTTTTGCAAAGATAAGTTAATTTTACCAGCGGAAAAATTGAATATAGTTTTCATCGACATAAACATTAAAATTATTGTATACCCATTTAGAAATTGGTTTGTTTATATTTTTCTATGAGTGACTTCCCATATGGAAAGAAACATTTCTCGATCTATTTGCAATATTATTCACTTGTTTTTTATCTCTCCGATTTTTCGGAGTGGACCCTATAAAGTAATAATAATTTTTTTTGGACATATGAAACCTGTTTCTGGGCTATTTCTTATCTTTACCAATAGAACATCTTGCTTGATAATTTAATTACAATAAAATTGAAAAAAGTTGTATTACAGACTTTTTTTTTATAAATCGAGCAAAAACATCTTGCTTTAGTAAATTTTTATGTGACACGCACCCACCGGTGCCTTGGGTGAAGTTTTTTAAATATGGCAAATATGGCGATAAATCATTCTTCTGAATTCAACAACCAATATCCTTTATCAGATAACCAACGATCTATTTTATTTATCGAAAACCTTGATAATGCATCCCTTGCAAATAACATATCTCTGGAATTACAAATAACCGGAAATTTCGACACGGATCTTCTTATAAGGAGCATTCGGTTTATTATTGAAAGGCATGCATCTTTCAGAACCACTTTTCCGATAATCAATAATAAAAGAGTACAAGTGGTTCATTCCGAGATCCCGGTTACCGTGAATATCGTTCACCTTGAGAATGAACCGCAAGAGAGAAAGTCAGCAACTATTCGACAACACTCGTTAGAAAATGCAAAACACAGGTTTGATCTGGTTAAGGGACCCATATTTCTCTTTGAAATACTCACTTTGGGAAATCAAACTTACCGTCTACTTATAAATATCCATCATCTCATTTCAGATGCCTTCTCTCTCAAACTATTACTTGAGGAATTGTTTATTGTTTATGACTCTTATGCGAAAGCCCAGCCTTTGATTCTTCCCATCCTTCCGGCCACGCATATCGATTATACTCTATATCAGGAAAAATGGCTGACCGGAAATGACTGCAAAGATCAGTTGCAATACTGGAGAAATGAGTTGGCTGACGCCCCGAAAATGATTCAAATTCCGACCGATCTCACCCGGCCCAAAACACCTGCATTCAATGGAACTAGTCTTCATTTTACCATCGACAGGAGTTTAAAGGAAAAACTTAATGAGTTCGGAGAAAAAAATGATTCAGATTTGTGTGTAACATTGCTGACAGCTTTTGGTGTTCTTCTTTACAGATATTCCTCACAAGATGACTTTGTTGTTGGTGTCTCTTTTTCAAACAGGCAATCCAAGGAATTCAAAACACTTATCGGTGCATTAGCCAATAATTTACCTATCCGGTTCATCTTCCGGGAGGATGAATTATTTTCTGAAACTGCAGGAGTTATCAAAAAGAAGATCCAGACAGCATCCGCCAATCAGGAAATATCTTATGAACGACTGATTGAAGAAGTTAAGGGATCAGAAGCTCTTTCCCCTCTATCTCTTTTTAATATACTTTTTAGCTTTCAGCCCTCATTAAATGAAGAATTGAACACACAGGATTTCAGTTTACAGATATTACAAGAAGAGCTTCCAGGTACTCTGTTTGATATTTCCCTGTCGGTTCATGAAAATAAAAACTCTTTGGAATGCATTCTTGGATACAGTGCAGATCTATTTTTTACTGAAACCATTGAAAGACTTGCCGGCCATTACCTTACCATTCTTAAAGCTATTACCGAAACCATTGATCTGCCCATCCAAATGATACCCTTACTTCCTGAGGCAGAACTTAACCGGATCCTGAAAGATTGGAATAATACAAAAATTACTTATCCCGAAGATAAATGCATTCATCACCTTTTCGAAGAACAGGTGATCAAATCACCCGATGCAATCGCCCTTGTTTATGAAGATGAACAAGTCAGTTATTCGGAATTAAACTCCCGTGCAAATCAGTTGGCAAGGTATCTCATTGAACAAGGAGCAGGGGAAGATACATCCATTGCGCTTTGTGTGGAACGGAGTGTTGATTTAGTTGTGGGATTATTGGCTATTTCCAAATCCGGTTCCGCTTATATTCCACTTGATCCCATATATCCGAAAGCGCGGCTTGCCCTGGTTCTTGACGATGCCAGACCTGTAATCCTGCTAACCCAGACTTCATTGATGAATATGATCCCGGAGACCGGGAGTAAAATCATTTTTATCGATGATACATCAGCATTAAATGAAGAAAAAACCGGGAATCTTACGTATGGAGATCCGCAGAAACTGGCCTATATCCTCTATACTTCAGGATCCACGGGAAAACCAAAAGGTGTACAGATCAGACAGCAAGCTGTTGTTAACCTGGTAAATTCCATGAGTAATTTGCTTGGCGTCACTTCAAAGGATATCCTGTTTGCTGTGACTACCATTGCATTTGACATCGCCGAAATGGAAATGTTCCTGCCATTATTCAACGGTGCAAAACTTGTGATCGCCTCCCAGGAAACAGCATCAGATATGGATCTTCTTATTGATAAATTGCAGGAATCCGGGGCCACTCTTTTCCAGGCCACTCCGGTCACTTTTAAGATGCTGGTCATTCATTCATGGAAAGGGAAACCTGACCTGAAAGTTGTTATCGGCGGAGAAGCTTTGTCGAAGGAGTTGGTAAGGGAACTTCTTCCGAGATGTGGGGAAGTCTGGAATGGATATGGTCCGACTGAGACGGCTATTTATTCGGTTGTCAAGAAACTTAACCCTGAAGATGCCATTGGAGATGGTTATGTCCCGATCGGACGTCCCATCGACAATACATATGTTTATGTGCTGAACCCAAAACGCTTTCCGGTGCCCATTGGCATACCAGGCGAACTTTATATCGGAGGGGTGGGAGTATCACCCGGATACCTTAACCTGCCCGAGATGACCAATGAACGGTTTATCCCTGATCCCTTTATCGATAATCCGGAAGCACGGATATACAGGACCGGTGACCTTGTTCAGTATTTCCCGGACGGGAATCTTGTGTTTCTTAATCGGGTCGATTCCCAGGTTAAGATCCGGGGGTTCAGAATCGAACTTGGTGAAATTGAATCGGTACTTGCTCAATACCACGCTATCAAGGATATTGTAGTTATCGCTCGGGAAGATACTCCCGGTGATAAAAAACTTATCGCATATATTATTCTGAAAGAGACTGAAGAAGCTGGTTTGTCTGATTTGCGGCAATTCCTTAAAGCAAAACTTCCTGACTATATGATCCCTGCTGCCTTCGTGCGGATGGATAAGTTCCCTTTGACCCCAAATGGGAAAGTTGATCGTAAAGCATTACCGTTACCGGTTGAGAGTTACGGCCAGATTTCCGGCAAATATATCGCGCCAAAGAGTGAAAAGGAAAAAGAACTTACCCTCCTCTGGACAGAGACTCTGAAAGTTGAAAACATTGGCATTACGGATAATTTTTTTGAATTGGGAGGTAATTCTCTGGTTGCAACCATGCTGATTACAAGGATTAACAAGAGTTTCAATATCTCTTTGCCATTGCGTATCCTTTTTGAAAAACAAACAGTTGAGGAGATTGCGAAAGAAATTGATAAACAAAAACCGCAAAGCAAAGACCCGGAACCAACTCAAACCATACCACATCTTTATACTGGTTCGAATGTTTTTCCGGTTTCCTCCGGCCAAAGAAGGCTTTGGTTCATCGAGAATCTCGAACCCGGGAATCGGGCTTATAATATGCCTTTTGACTATTTAATCAGAGGCGGGATTGATGTGACAATTCTTGAAAAAAGCATTAATGAGCTTATAAAAAGACACGAATCCCTGAGAACAGTAATTCCGACCAGAGATGGCATTCCTTTTCAAAAAGTGCTCGAATCCTATATATTCCGGCTTGAGGTTGAAAATCTTGAACACCTTCCGGAAAAAGAAAAGCCCCTGGAAGCAGAAAGACATTCGAACGAAAATGAGATGCATGTCTTTGACCTGGAAAACGGTCCTTTATTTATCTGCAAACTACTGAAAATTTCCAATATTGAATGGGTGCTTCTGATAAACATGCATCACATCATTACCGACGGATGGTCTGTAAATATTTTCGTTGAGGAACTGGGACTTATTTACACAGCATTAAAACAACAAAAACCGGTTATATTGCCTTCCCTGGCTATTACCTATTCAGATTATGCTGTCTGGCAAAACGATTGGTTAAATGGAGCCGAATGCAGGAAACAAGTTGATTTCTGGACAAAGGAGTTAAATGATGTACCAGAATTACTCCAGCTTCCAATGGATTTTATGCGTCCGAAAAATCAAACATACAATGGCGAGGAGGTTAGTTTTATCATAGATAAAAAACTGACGGAACAACTAATCCTTTTCGGCCAGAAAAATAATGTCAGTCTTTTTATCTCCCTTCTTAGCATCTTTAACTCTTTGATATCGTGGTATTCCTCACAGGAAGAATTTGTCATTGGGATACCCATAGCCGGGAGGATACATAAAGAACTTGAATCCCTTGTCGGTGTCCTAATCAACAATTTTCCACTGCGCATAACCACCAGGGAGAATATGTCATTCCCGGAAATGATTGAGATTACCAAAAAGAAATTCTTTTATGCATACGACAACCAGGAGTTGCCTTTCGACCGTATCGTAGAGGAACTCAGGGTCTCCAGGCATCCAAATATTTCTCCCCTATTCCAGGTCATGTTCAATCTGGTGAACATGTTTGATAAAGAAATTTCACTTTCGGAATCCAAAATGGAAATGATTGACAAAAGGAGGCATATTGCACAATTCGATTTATCACTGCACATCTATGAAACAAAAAAGAGTCTGAATTGCGTTTTTGAATACAACTCGAATCTGTTTAAAAGGGAACGCATCGAACGGATGGCCGGTCATTATCTTGAACTTGTCAAAAACATCTTGAAAGATCCCGGACAAAAAATCAAAAGAATCCCGATCCTTACCGAAAAAGAAAAGAAACTGATCCTGGAAGAATGGAACTCGACCATTGTCCTATTTCCAAAGGATAAATGCATTCATCACATTTTTGAAGAGCAGGTGCTAAAATCACCCGGTTCGATTGCTATCATTGATGATCAGAAACGGGTGACCTATTCGGAATTGAATGAAAAATCCAACCGGCTGGCTCGTTATCTTCATAAATCCGGCGCTTCGGAAGGATCATTAATCGGGATTTGTATTGAACGGAGTTCTGATCTCCTGGTCGGGCTCCTTGCAATTTTAAAAGCAGGATGCACCTACATCCCGCTGGACCCGATCTATCCAAAGAACCGCCTTTCACTGATCCTGGAGGATGGGAATCCCATAATCCTGCTCACTGAGAAAAAGCTGCTTGAAAGTTTGCCTGAAATTGACGTAAGTAAAGTTTTTATCGAGGAGACAGAAAAATATCAAAACGAACCGGGTGCAAATCCAGGCTATTCAGTTTCACCGAACAATGTCGCATACCTGATATACACCTCCGGTTCAACGGGGAAACCAAAAGGCGTCCAGGTCGAACACCGGTCGCTTGTGAATTTCATGGAGTCAATGAAAAGAAAGCCCGGCATAACTTCAAATGATATCATGCTGGCTGTAACGACCATATCATTCGACATCGCCGGTCTTGAATTATATCTTCCCATCCTGAATGGAGCCACCACGATCATCGCAAGCCATGAAACAACAATGAACCCCGATTTCCTGATCAAAAGAATTGATGATTGTCATCCTACCATAATACAAGCCACCCCGGTCACTTTCAGGATGCTGATTTCAGCTGGCTGGAAAGGGTTGAAAAAGCTTAAAATACTTTGCGGTGGTGAAGCCCTGCCTAAGAAACTGGTTATCGAACTGGTCCGGAAATGTGATGAATTATGGAACATGTACGGTCCCACAGAAACGACCATCTGGTCAACGATGGAAAAAGTCGAATTAAGCGAAAATGACTATACCGGATATGTAAACCTTGGTCATCCCATAGATAATACTTTCCTTTATGTGTTGAATTCGGAATTTCAACCGGTCCCGGTCGGATATCCGGGTGAACTGTTTATCGGTGGTGATGGACTGGCCAGAGGGTATTATCATCTTCCGGAACTGACAAAAGAGAAATTCCTTCCTAATCCGTTTTCTGAAAAAGCGGGTGCCCGAATATACCGGACAGGGGATCTTGTGCAACTAATGGAGAATGGGAGACTTGAATTCCTGAACAGAATCGATTCTCAGGTAAAAATACGTGGGTTCAGGATTGAACTTGGAGAAATTGAATCGATCCTTGCACAACATGCTTCCATCAAGGATAATGTCGTTATTGTGCGGGAAGACAACCCTGGCGATAAAAGGCTTATTGCATATATTATACTAAAAGATACTGGAGAACCCGAATTGACCGATCTAAGGCAGTTTCTTAAAGCAAAACTTCCTGACTATATGATACCATCTACTTTCATTAAGATGGAAAAATTCCCTTTAACCCCTAATGGAAAAGTCGATCGCAAGTCATTACCATCACCTTTGGAAGTATCTCCCCAGACGGAAAAAATCAATATTGCTCCCCAGACAGAACTGGAAGAAAAACTTTTACGGATATGGTCAGAAGTTCTTCATCTCAAATCGATCGGAACGAATGAGAACTTTTTCGATATTGGGGGTCATTCAATGATTGCAGTAACCCTGATGGTAAAAATCGAGAAAGAACTCGGAGTAAGGTTACCCCTTGCTACCTTGTTCGAACAGAGCAATATCCATGATATGGCCGAGTTACTCGAAAATATGGTCACTCCTCCAAAGTGGGGGTCATTGGTCCCGATCAAGCCGAAAGGCAATAAAAGACCTCTTTATCTTGTTCATGGAGCCGGTTTGAATCTTCTGCTTTATAACACGATCGTTTCACATCTCGATCCTGACCAGCCTGTATACGGACTCCAGGCTAAAGGCCTTGATGGAGAAGATGAACCGCTCGACACGCTCCAGGAAATTGCCGCTTATTATATCTCAGAGATCATTTCTGTCGATGCCAGCGGAACATATGCATTGGCAGGTTTTTCTATGGGAGGCCAGATTGCATACGAAATGGCCAGGCAGTTACTCGAAATGGGTAAAAAAATAAGTTTCCTGGGCGTATTCGATACTGTTTCCTATAATGTCTCCGATAAACATTTGCCGATCTTCAAAAGATATTTTTATCGAACAGATCGGTTGTTCCACCAGATTATATGGACACTTAATACCTTCTTTAAAAAGCCGGGAAAGGAAAAGCATGAATTCGCGGCCTCAAAATTAAATTCCCTCAAGCAGAAAATAACAAAGGCCGACTATAAAATTCAACCTGAAGGAGTTTCCCAGGGCAAGAGAAGCGAGCTTCCAAAATATCTTCATAAGGTTCACCAGGCTAATTACCGGGCCATGGAAAATTACATTCTCCCGGTTTATCCTGGAAAATTATACTTATTCAGGGCTATGGACCAGAAATTCTATATAAAAGATCCGGTTACATACGGCTGGGATGAATATGCAAAAGGTGGTGTGATTGTGCTTGATATTCCTGGAGAGCATTCAAGGATCTTTGCTCCTCCAAATGATAAAATATTTTCTGAATTATTACAGCGGTGCCTGAATGAAAGCGAAGTGCCAAACCAGAATAAACCGGATGCAATCTTATAAACTTGTTACAGGTACCGAATGGAAAATTTCTGCCCGATATTTTGATGCTCTATCATTTTCCGAATGGGATAGCCCGGTTTTATTTATTGCAATAACGGATAATATCCTTTCCGACCGGATATCTTCACTTCACGGAATTTTATCGGAAGAAGAGAATAAAAAAGCTCGGAAATTCAAGCTCCGGAAAGATCAGAATAGGTATATTATAACTCACACTTTATTGCGGTTGATCCTGGGAAAGTTTCTTGAAATTCCGCCTGGAGAAATTGAATTTGTTTCCAATCCATACGGAAAACTTTTCCTTTCGGAAAAATATAAAAAAATTCATTTCAATCTTTCCCACAGTTCAGGAGTTTCAGTACTTGCTTTTTCTGTAAAATCCGAAATTGGTGTGGATGTGGAAAAAGTCGACCCGGGATTTGAATATCATATCATCGCCAAGCGGTACTTTTCAAATGCTGAAAACAGGTACATTCATGAATTGGATGGACAGTCCTGTATGCGGTTCTATACACTCTGGACCCGGAAAGAGGCATTTCTTAAGTCTGTGGGATCAGGGATCGTAGAAAATCTTGATATCGAGGTCTTTAGAAAAGTAAATCATTATTCTCCGAAAAAAGAGTTCACGGGAAAACATGCAACTGATTTCTATGTTAAATCCTTTTTATTTCAGAACAATTATATGATTTCGGTTGCAAGCAATGATCCCGGTAAAATTGCATACTCCCCTGTTGATCTATAGATACGAAACTCCTTCCTGTAATACGAATCATTCATTCGCATAGATAAAAGCTCCTCCTGTATAATATATATCCAACTCCTTTGGCGACAAATACTTTATTTTTTTAAATCCGTATTTTTCAACGAGTACGTGATGCAATGCATTCATATAGACGATCAGAATTTTTCTCTGGTTTTCCTCCAATGATCTGATGATATTTTGTAATACCCGGTCAAGAAGAAATTCATCAAACGGATTAAAAAAATAAAAACAATCAGCTTCAGCAGGTATGATATATTCACTGGCATCTAAATTGATTATTTCATAATCCATTATCCTGCCTGTTTTGACCATGTGTTTTCGTAAATTACAGGAAGCGATCTCCGATAATTGTTTCGAGAATTCGATACCGATGAGCTTTTTAAATTCAAATCCTGATGCGTAAACCAGTGCAGCTCCTTTCCCACATCCAAAATCGACGAAAGTACTATCCTTGAAATGCCATTCAATATTTTTAAAGAGTTTCTTAAAGAATATCTGATTTGAAGCTTCATATTTCACAGCATGCTTTTTGACTTCATCATGACCATCCATATTATCCGTCTCAATTATACCCCAAAAATCCAGTTTACGAAACCGACATCTCATATAGTATCTTTGGGGGATCAACAATATACTTCTTATGATTCCCCTATCCTGCAAACTTCTTTGAATCTTCCTTCGGTATTCCTTATGAAATTCTTTAATATTTTTCATTTTTAAGTAAATCAAACCTCAGGGTTAAATATATAATCTTTCTCTATTTTATGATATTTATCAAAATATTCTTTTGAAGTTGTCAACTTTATATGTAAGTTTGAAGTAATGCTTGAATTTTATTCTAAGAATTTGACAAATTTAGTATTTAATTGTCATGATAAGTGATCCATCGTACCCTTTAGTTTCAATCATCTCTGTAAATTACAATCACAGCGACGTGACTTGCGAGATGCTTCAATCTCTTTCGCAGATCACTTACCCGAATATTGAAGTAATTGTCATTGACAATGGATCTCCAAACGATAATCCTAAGATAATCAAGGAACGATTTCCGGAAGTAACATTAATTCTCAACTCAGAAAATCTTGGTTTTGCCGGAGCAAATAATTATGGAATTCAACTCTCAAAAGGAGAATACATTTTATTGTTAAATAACGACACAGAGGTTACACCCGGATTTTTGGAACCTCTTGTTCGAAAAATGGCTTCAGATCCTATGATCGGAGCAGTCAGCCCGAAAATCAAATACTTTTATTCTCCAGATACTCTTCAGTTTACAGGAATAACCCCCATCAATTCTGTAACTGGCCGAAGCAAGGGAATCGGATATGGCAAGAAGGATAATGGACAATTTGAGATGGATGCCTTGAGTGCTTTTGCACATGGAGCAGTCATGATGATCTCCAGAGAAGCGATTCATAAGATCGGGTTGATGTCAACGGCATTCTTTCTTTACTATGAAGAACTCGATTGGGGATTTCGATTATGTAATGCGGGTTACAAGATCTATTATGTACACGACTCCACGGTTTACCATAAAGAATCGATTTCAATCGGTAAACTAAGTCCGCTAAAAACGCACTATCTTAACCGAAGCCGCTGGTTGTATATGCGAAGGAATGTTTTTGGTTTCAATTATCTGGTATTTATCCTCTTTCAGATTTTTTTCTCCGTTCCAAAAAATGCATTGATTTTTCTTCTTCAAGGACGTTTCGATCTGTATAAAGCCTATCATTCTGCCATCTGGTGGCACCTGAAGAATATGTTCAATAAAAACCTATTTGGTCACCCCTATTTGAAAGAATGACACTCATAAATCTTCAGATGCGGGAAATCTATAAAAAATATGTGGGGAAGAATTCCCCGGGAAAAGCCAAACATTACCCGTTGGTATCTATTGTGGCAGTAAATTATGACCATCCTGAAGTTACCTGCGATTTTATTGAATCCTTAAATAAGATCACTTACCCGAACATCGAAGTCATCATCGTTGATAACAAATCACCTCATGACGATCCAGTCATTATTAAGCAGCGTTATCCCAATGTGATCTTTTATGCAAGCCACGTGAACTGGGGTTTTGCAGGAGGCAATAATCAGGGGATCATGCGGGCACGTGGGGAATATGTTCTTCTTCTTAACAATGATACTATTGTTGATAAAGGATTCCTGGAACCCCTGGTTGAGAAGATGCAGTCTGATCCATCAATCGGGGCTGTAAGCCCAAAGATCCGGTTCTTTTACGACCCGGAAATCATTCAATATGCCGGGTTTCTTCCGATAAACAAGTATACTGTCCGTAATGCTGCCATCGGTTATAAAGAAAAAGACAGGGGGCAATACGATACTGACCGGGAAACTGCCTATGCACATGGAGCTGCAATGATGATTCCGATGGAAGTAATCAGGAAGATAGGCCTTATGTCGTATATTTTTTTTCTTTATTATGAAGAAGCGGATTGGAGTTTCCGGATAAAAAGAGCCGGGTATACCATCTGGTATGTTCATAATTCTGTCATCTATCATAAGGAATCAATTTCGACAGGAAAACTAAGTGCTCTGAAGACATACTATCTGAACCGGAACAGACTTGTTTTTATGCGAAGGAATATTTTTGGTTCCGATTTTCTTTTTGGAATCATTTATCAGGTTTGTATTTCAATCCCGAAAAATGCCATAAAATTTCTGGTACAGGGGGAAATTTCACTATTCTGCGCTTATTACCGTGCTATTTGCTGGCATGTAAAGAATATGTTCAATATAGACATCCATAACAATCCTCATTTGTAATACCGTCGGGTCATAGACTGAATAATAGAATTGAAAATGATTATATTTGTTCATTGAATCTAACAAAGAACATTATCAAAATTCGTTCCGTTTATGATGGATGTTTTTTATATTATCCTCTTAATTATTCAATTTATTCTTCTCTTCTATTTAGCCTTCAGTACATTAAATATTTTTATCTTTTCAATTGCCGGACATTTTAAATTAAAGAAAATCCCACCAAAGCAACATAAAACACATAGGATCGCAGTGTTAATTCCTGGATACAGAGAGGATGCCGTGATTATAGAAGCAGCTAAGAATGCTCTTAAACAAGATTATCCCACGGATTCATTTGATGTAGTTGTGATCGCAGATATGTTTAAGCCGGAGACTATTACGCAACTTCAAAGCCTGCCGATCAAACTGATTGAAGTTTCTTTCAAAGAGAGTACAAAATCCAAAGCACTGAATATGGCAATGGCTAAACTTCCTGAAAATCATTATGACATTGCCCTTGTTCTGGATGCCGACAATCTTATGAGTCATGATTTTCTTTCCCATCTAAATACTGCTTTTAACGCCGGATATCTTGCCGTTCAGGGACACCGGGTCGCTAAAAACATGAATTCTTCCTTCGCGATCCTTGATGCCGTAAGCGAAGAGGTAAACAATCATATTTTCCGGAAAGGACACCGGGTTCTCGGATTGTCATCAAGCTTAATCGGATCAGGAATGGCTTTTAATTACGGGTACTTCAAATCGATGATGAAGAATATACAAGCTGTCGGTGGATTCGACAAGGAAATTGAACTAACCATGCTTCGCGAAGGAAAAAAGATTGAATACCTTGAAAAAGCTTATATTCATGACGAGAAAGTCCAGGCTTCAGGTGTTTTTATCAAACAACGCAGGAGATGGCTTTCCGCCCAAATACACTACTCCAAGTATTTTTTTGAATCATTGGGATATCTTTTCCATAAGGGGAACACCGATTTCTTTGATAAAGCTTTGCAGATGCTTTTACCTCCACGTATTTTGTTAATAGGAACACTGTTTTTCTTTTCCCTGATATCTATATTCTTCAATCCTCTTGTTTTGACAGTCATCTGGCTATGCCTTTTACTGATGTGTACACTTTCCATACTCTTCGCTATCCCCGGTGCCATGTATAACTGCCAAACGCTCTCGGCGGTTCTTAGCCTTCCAAAAGGATTTTTTCTCATGCTATTTTCTCTTTTCAGCACCAGGGGGGCGAATAAACGATTCATTCATACCGAACACTCCGAGATTAAAAACTAAAATCATTGACAAATGAAAATCGGAATTGAAGGACAACGGTTATTCCGGAAAAAAAAGCATGGAATGGATTTCGTGGCACTGGAGCTTATCCAAAACCTCCAGAAAATGGATACTGAAAATGAATATAAGATCTTTATAAAGCCAGGACCGGATAAATGCCTTCAACCATCTGCCAATTTTCAGATCATTGAATTAAGAGGTGGACCCTATCCTTTCTGGGAGCAGATTGCCCTTCCAAAAGCAGTGAGAAATCACGGATGTGAATTACTGCACTGTACCAGTAATACCAGTCCAATCTTTGGATCAGTTCCCATCGTTCTCACTTTGCATGATATCTTTTATCTGGAAACGATAAGCCTTTTTAAAAAGGGTTTTTCAATCTATCAGAAATTTGGAAACATGTACCGCCGGTATATTGTACCTGCAGCAGTGAAACAAAGCAAAAAGATCATTACAGTATCCCAGTCGGAAAAGAAAAGAATCGCCAGTTTTTTCCGGATATCTGATGACCGGTTGACTGTTGTCTATAATGGTGTCAGCACTCGTTTTTCTCCGGTACATGATCCCGCTGCTTTGTCACATGCAAGAGAGGTTTATCGCCTTCCGGAAAGATTTATTTTTCTTCTGGGGAATACCGATCCAAAGAAAAATACGAAGGGAGCACTTCTTGCGTATGGTAAATTCTTATCAGAATGTAAAGAAATATTTCCGCTGGTCATTGCCGATTTTCCGGAATCAAATCTGAATGCAATACTTACCGGGCAAGGAATACAACATATCCGAAAACACATTATCCGGCTTGATTACATCGATAATAAAGATCTCCCAGCAATTTTTTCCCTAAGCGCACAATTTCTCTATCCTTCCTTTTGGGAGAGTTTTGGAATTCCTATCCTCGAAGCTATGGCATGCGGCACTCCCGTCATTACTTCCAATGTTTTTTCCATGCCAGAGATCGCCGGGGAAGCAGCTTTTCTAGTTGATCCAAAAAATCCAGATGACTTGTCCAAAGCTATGTACACCTTATCTGAGAACACAGCCCTGGTCAGTGAGATGAAAAGAAAAGGTCTGCTGCAAGCTGCCAGATTCTCTTGGAAGAAAATGGCAAGGGAGTACATGGAAATATACAAGGAGGTTTATGGAAAATTGTAAAAGATGCTTAATCCAACTGGATTGAATTACGGGGATTTTTATCTTATAAACTCTAAAATATTATGCTTAAAAACAGAGATATTGTCATAACCGGATTGCAACCATGGAATTTTTCGTTAGGGAGTAATATCGCTAATATTGCAAAGACTTTATCAAAACACAACCGAGTGCTTTTTGTTAACTATGCCTTCGACCGGTTTACACTGTGGCGTATTAAAAACGAAAAAAGGATTCAAGCATTCAAAAATTTCAGACAATCCGGACAATTACAGTTGGAAAATCCAAACCCAGGGTTATGGGTATTCACTCCGGGCACAATCCTCGAATCCATCAACCAGATCACTTCTGAAACGATTTTCGATTTTCTCAACAAGATAAATGGAAACCGTTTTGCACGTGAAATACAGAAAGCGATTAATCAGCTTCATTTTAAAGATTTCTACTTATTCACCGATAATGATTTTTACCGCAGCCTTTACTTGAAAGAGAGATTAAAACCAAGTCTTTTTATCTACTACCTGCGTGATAATATGATTGCCATAGACTATTGGAAACATGGCAAGCGAATCGAACAAACTATCATCAAAAAGGCAGACCTTGTTATGACAAACTCGGAATACTTGGCTACTTACGCAAGAACGGTTAACCCCAATACAAAATTTGTCGGACAGGGATGTGATCTTGAGCTTTATTGCCCTGAAAACATCGGCCTCCTCACGGAAGAAGTAACGAGAATTAAAAATGAATACAAACTGGTCGTTGGCTATGTCGGAGCGCTGAAAAGTATCCGTATTGACCTGGAATTACTCTCATTTCTATCCTCTCAAAAACCGGAATGGGCATTCTTGCTTGTTGGTCCTGAAGATACACAGTTTCAGAAAAGTTCATTGCATACACAAAAAAATGTCATATTCCTTGGGACAAAAAATGAAAATGAGTTGCCCAGTTACATCGGTTTTTTCGATATTGCTATCAATCCTCAGAAAATCAATGATGTTACAAGGGGTAACTATCCCAGGAAAATAGATGAATATCTTGCTATGGGGAAACCTGTTGTGGCTACCCGGACTGAAGCCATGGAATTCTTCACCGGACAGGTTTATCTTGCAGGGAATTATACTGAATTTCTCAGCATGATTGAAAAAGCCGCAATGGAGAATGATGATCTTCGGTCAGAATCGAGGATACGCTATGCCAGCCAACATTCCTGGGAAAATAATATTGAAGAGATAGACAGGGCAATCCAGGAAATAAAAAAATAATATAGTTTAATATGTATTTAAGATGACCTTTCTGATAATAATTTTCTGGATCTTTCTCTTTATAATATTTTATACCTATCTGGGTTATGGGATATTACTTTTCTTTCTGATAAAAATAAAAAAATTGTTTTCATCAAAAATATCTAATGAAAAACCAGACCCTGATCCAGAGGTAACCATTTTTGTCACTGCATATAATGAAATTGATTTTGTTGATTCAAAAATGCGGAATACCCTTTCTTTAGAATATCCGAAAGAAAAAGTAAAAATTATTTGGGTGACCGATGGATCAGATGACGGGACACCGGAAATGCTCCGGCAATATCCGGGTGTTACGGTGTTTCATCAGCCATTACGTACCGGGAAGATAGCAGCAATGAACAGAGGGATAAAATTTGTTACAACTCCCATTACTATTTTTTCTGATGCAAACACTATGTTAGGTCAGGAAGCTATCCGACGTATTATTAATTTGTTCAAAGATCCTCAAGTCGGATGTGTCTCCGGCGAAAAAAGAATTCTTTTAACTTCTACTGCTGCAGCTGCCGAAGGAATTTATTGGAAATATGAATCATTGCTAAAGAAATGGGATGCCCAATTATATTCGGTCGTTGGTGCGGCTGGAGAATTATTTGCCATTAGGACAGAACTTTACCAGGAGGTTGAAAAAGATACATTGTTGGATGACTTTATAATCTCAATGAGAATTGCCATGAAAGGATATACCATTCAATATGATCCCCTTGCATATTCACTCGAAAAACCCTCCGCAAATATTAAAGAAGAATTGAAAAGGAAAATACGTATTTCAGCAGGTGGTATTCAATCCATATTACGCCTGAAAGAACTTTTAAATCCCTTCCGGTATGGTTTGTTATCATTTCAATTTATTTCTCATAGGGTATTAAGATGGACCTTAGCTCCAATGGGATTATTAATTGTTTTTTTTTGTAACGTTTTCCTGGCAATGAACATGGGATTTATTACTTTTAATTCCTTTTACGTATGGTTATTTTGGCTTCAGTGTATATTTTATCTCTTGGCTATGGGGGGATGGTACCTTGAAAATAAAGAAGTTAAAAAAACCATATTTTATGTTCCATTTTACTTTGTCATCATGAACCTCTCGGTTTATTTTGGTTTCTGGCGATATTTAAACAAACAACAAGCCGTGACTTGGGAACGGGCAAAAAGAGGATAAACGATTTGTTATGGTAAGGTTGAAAATCATTATGTTCAAGGGTTTTGTGGTCATCATCACGAGTTTATTTTTTATTCCTCTTCTATCTCAGGCTCAGCCCTGCAAATTATTGATAACGGCTGAGAAAACCATTATTGATGGAAGATCGGATGCTTCTTCGGTCAAACCCGGTGATACTATTTGCCTTTTATCGGGAGATAAATTATTTTTATGGATCTCTCACCTTCATGGAACGAAGGAAGCACCGATAGTAATTTGCAATAAGGACGGGATTGTTTCCATATCCGGTTTTCATTATGGTCTGAAGATTGATTCTTGTTCGAATTTGAAACTGACCGGTTTTAACCAGGAGAATCCCAAGTATGGCATTCAGGTGCATGATGTTAAAGGTGCAGGAATTTCTATTGAAGGATTAAGCACAGATATTGAAATAGAGGGAATTGAAGTTAGTAAGACAATATTGGTCGGTCTGTTCGCCAAATCTGACCCCAATTGTCAATTCAATTCAGTCAGAGGAAAATATATCTTACGGAATTTAAGTATTCATGATAATTATTTCCATCAGATAGGAATGGAAGCGTTGTATATCGGCAGCTCATTTTATGAGGGTCAAACCATACAATGCAATGAAAAAGATACAACAGTTCTTCCCCATCTTTTAAGGGGTGTAAATATCTTCAACAATATAATCGAAAACAGCGGTTGGGATGGCATACAGGTTTCAAGCTCTGACTCGGGTTGCGCGATCCATGATAATTTTATCCAAAACGACAGCGATTCGGCTTATTGGAATCAAATGAGCGGGATTATGATGGGTGGAGGTTCCACGTGTGATTGCTTTAATAACACGATAAAAAATGGGAATGGAGATGGTATTGACATTTATAGTTTGGGTGGACAAAAGATATTCAACAACCTCATTGTCAATGCAGGCAGAACCTTCTACCCAGATCAGAATTACTATCCATATTTGAAACATGGAATCTATGTGGGAAATGGCATGACAAAACCGGATGAGGGTTATTCCATCTTTTATAATACCATCATATCACCTAAAAGCAATGGAATAAAATTTGCTAATCTTGCAAGTAAAAATAACCTAATTTCGAATAATATTATTATTGATCCAGGACTTTTCTCTTCGGAAGGAAATAAATCATTTATCATGATTACCGATTCATCGATCGACATAACCATCAATAACAATTTTTTGAATAAAGATTTTAGTGTCATTGGGTTTATAGATTCTTCCGGTAATTTTGATCTGAAACCATTATCACCCGCCGTTAATACAGGCACTTTAATTGAAGGGTTTCAGTTGTTATTCGACATCTTAAACAGAAATCGCCCTTTTTCAAAAGGGCCCGACATCGGGGCGTATGAATGCCATGATTCTACGCTGTTAAGTGTGCAGGAGACCTTTAATTCTACTTTACTTGTAGAAACTATTACACCAAATCCATTTTTCAACAATCTTAAAATTATTTTTACCTGTAAGAAAGAATTCCTGGTCACTATAGAAATTGTCGGAGCAAACCGTCATAAAGTATTTTTTTCTAATAACCTGATATCACATCCCGGACGCAATGAATATCAGATAGATACTTCGGATTTAGAACCGGGTTTTTATATTTGCAGGATCTTGACATCCGATTCGTTGCTTATTAAAAAGTTGATACATATCAGATAAACTAACAGAATAACATTGTAAAATATATTCATGTTAACCTCGTAATTTGATAAGTGTGAAGATTCCATTTAAGAAATACATTCCTTTCTGGCTTGGGAAAAAGCTGAGAGGCGGCATGCAAAAAGCTTTAGGATTTTACTATAGGGGCACATCTGTATTCTGTCCTTTTTGCAATAGATCCTTTCGAAAATTTCTACCGGGAGGATCCGATACTCCGGTTCTGTATGAAAAACAAATTATTGGAGCAGGATACCGACTTAACGAAGTATGCCCCCGTTGTTATTCCTTAGACAGACATCGATTAATCTATTTATTTTTGAAAAATAAAACTAATATTTCATCAGGACATTTGAAACTCCTCCATATCGCTCCTGAAGGATGTTTAAGAAGCTTTATCTCCAGTTACCCAAACATTGAATACACTGCAGGTGTTAAATACATGGAAGGGTACTACTATTCGAGAATGACCAACCTGATTGATATTACGAATCTCCCATTTGAGGACGATATTTTCGATGCAATCATCTGCAGTCATGTCCTTGAACATATCCAAAATGATAAGAAGGCAATCTCCGAGCTATTCAGGATACTTAAACCGGGTGGGTTTGCTATCCTTCAGGTGCCCATTTCAAAAATTCTCGAGACCACCTTTGAAGATCCTTCCGTAATTTTACCGGAAGAAAGAAAGAAGATATTTGGACAATTTGATCATGTTCGGATATACGGCCAGGATTTTAAAACCCGCATCGAGGAAGCAGGTTTTATTCTAAAATTATTTAATCCTATTAAGGAAAAATTGTGTGATAATATTGAAAAATATGCGCTCAATCCTGATGAAGATCTATATGTTGCCTATAAATGAACTAATCTCAATAAGAAATAACACTTTTTCATAATGTCAGATATTTTTATTTATATATCCATAACCCTGTTTTCTCTCCTGCTGATTGTTACAGTTTTTCTTTTCCGGATAAGACATGAACTAAAAGATCTGGGTTTGAAGTTTCGTAACAAAAAAGAGGAATTGGAAAATGTCAGGATAGATTTATCTGCATCAATAGAGAAATCGAACGAACTTCTTAAAGAAAAACCGTCCGCTTTGGAAAAGGAAATTTCCGATACTAACACAAGGGACATTGTTCTTAAAAAAGCATTAAAACGTGCTGAAGAAACGAACTTTCTAGAGAATTCATTTTTATCTAATATTAGTCACGAAATCCGGACGCCCTTAAATAACATCATCGGTTTCTCAAGTCTTTTGGAAGCAGAAATCTCTATACTTGAAAATAAGGAGTTATTTGATTATGCTCGCGCTATCTCCGAGAGCGGAGATCGCTTACTCCACCTTTTGAATAATATCATTGACATCAGCCGGGTAGAATCGAATGATATGCGATTTTCCCTCAAACCATGTAATGTAAATAGTGTTGTCGGCAATGCTACACAATTGTTTCTTTTTAAAGCGAATGAGCAAAAGCTAAAATTAAATTTCATTGCCGGGGAAGTCCCAACCGCTCAAGCCGATGAAATTGGACTTACTAAAGTGCTGACTGCTATTATTGAGAATGCAATTAAATATACAGAGAATGGATTTGTTAACATTTCCAGCGAATTTAATTCTGCGATGAATGAAATTTCGATTAGGATAAAAGATTCTGGAATCGGAATTGATGAAACCTTCCTTGCAGAAATCTTCAATCCGTTTCGAAATGAAAGTGCGGGATATTCAAAAGAAATCCATGGTGCCGGACTTGGCTTGCCTCTCGCGAAAAGCCTTATGGAATTGATGCAAGGAAGAATTGAAATAGCTTCGAAAAAGGGATATGGAACCGTTGTTACCATTTTCCTGAAACCAAATACTGAAGAACACATTTCTCCTTCTCCAAAGGATCTGACAAAAAAAGATAAATTCAGATCTCTGCAAAATCTTGAAATATTTATTGTCGAAGATGACTTAATGAACAAGATTGTATTATATGAAATGACAAAATCATTAGGCAATGTTGTTTCAGCAGCTGATGGAGAAGAAACCTTGAAAATTATTGATAAAAATTATCAGGAAGGAAAACTTTTTGATGTCATGTTATTCGACATAAATCTCCCTCCTCCCTGGGATGGAATTAAATTAATGCATGAAATTCGAAATAAATATAAAGAATATAAATCAATCCCATTTATTGCTCAGACTGCCTATGCCATGGTGGGTGATAAAGAAAAACTTCTAGAAGCCGGTTTTGATGATTACATTTCGAAACCACTAAACCAACAATCATTATATTCGATAATAAAAAACCAGTTGAATAAAATCTCAGATGGATATTGAAAATCAAATATTTTCTTTAAAGAAAAAAATCAAAGAACTTGAAATAAAGATTGAAGAACTTCAATTGAATATACCTGTCACTGAACATGAAAAGGTTAAGAATGAACTTGTTAAAGCTAAACAGTATGCCATTGAAGCAACCAAATCCAAGACCATGTTCTTGGCAAATATGAGTCATGAAATCAGGACGCCAATGAACAGTATCATTGGAATTTATAATGTTCTCAATCAGACTAATCTAACGAATGAACAGAAGGAATTTCTCGAAATAATAAATATTAGCAGTAATAATTTATTATCAATTATTAATGACATTTTAGATCTCTCAAAAATTGAAGCCGGACAACTGAAGCTTGAGTATAAACCATATTTCCTTCATGAAGAAATCAACCAGGTAATTAAATTATTATCGCTAAAAGCGAAGGGGAAAGGAATAGAATTATTCACAAAAATTCAGTCCTCCGTACCTGCCTGTATTATTGGAGATGCAGGCCGATTAAAACAAATATTGATTAATCTCACAAATAATGCAATAAAGTTCACCAACGAAGGTCACGTAATTCTGGCAATTGAGACATTGGATTTAGATAATAGTGACCCTGAAATTAAAGAGGAATTTTTTCCTGATTTCATTTTGAAAGGAGAGAATCTAATTGACAATTTTACCGTTTTAAAATTTGAGGTGACTGATACCGGTATTGGAATTTCTAAAGAAGATCAAAGTAACCTTTTTCATGAGTTTGCACAACTTGAAAATCCTCTGATTCAAAAATTTGAAGGAACGGGATTAGGATTATCTATCTCAAAGAATCTCACCAGATTAATGAACGGAAAAATTGGAGTTTTCAGTGAAAAAGGGAAAGGATCAACATTTTGGTTCACGCTGGCATTTGAGAAGGGTAATGATGAAATCGTCTTACAGCAAAGGTTTATTGATACTCAAAAACGTAGAAAATCGAAACCTCTATCAATCTTAATTGTTGAGGACAATTTATTAAATCAAAAATTTGCCGTTACCAGCTTACAACGAGCCGGTCATAAAGTTGAAATAGCTGAAAATGGAAAGATTGCCGTTGAAAAATTCAAGAAAAATTATTTTGACATTATTCTGATGGATATCGCGATGCCCATAATGGATGGCATTGAAGCGACTCATGTGATCAGAAAAATCGAACAGGATAATCTGAATTTAGGGAAGACAACCCTTGACAAAAAAATTAAGATAGTCGCAGTTACCGCACATGTCATGGTAACCGATCGTGAAAAATGTTTAGCTGCAGGAATGGATGATTATCTTTCCAAACCCTATCGTCCACAGGAATTAATAAATATAATTGACAATCTGGATTTGGATTAACCGTAAAAATAAAAGTAATCAGGTAGATGCATCATTCACTTGCACAGTAAACCCACTTTATTTTACCTCAAGTAGTTCTATATCAAAAACCAAGGTCGAATATGGAGGAATGGGGGGTACATCTCTTTCCCCATAAGCCAGGTTAGAGGGAATTATTAACATTGCTCTACCACCGGCATTCATTAAAGCTACACCCTCATCCCATCCTTTCACTACCTGTCCTTTTCCAAGTTCAAAATCAAAGGGTTGGTTGCGGTCTTTAGAAGAGTCAAATTTTGTTCCATTCAAGAGTGTTCCAGTATAATGAACTTTAACCTTTTTCCCTGCCATGGCTTTCGCCCCGGTACCTTTTGCTTTTTCAATATAATATAATCCACTGGCCGTAGGTTTTACATTAATACCATGATCCTTCAGGTATTTTTTTATCAGGGATGCCTCTTCTTTTTTGGCAGTTTCAGTTTTTAGGGTTGCTTTTTTTTTTATATCGGCTTGCTCTTTATCATATTCCGCCTTAGTCATTACATTGACGATTTCAATTTCATAGAGAATGTTACTATAAGGGGGAACAATATTACCTCTTCCCATTTCTCCGAAAGCAAGTGATGAAGGGACAATAAGTTTTGCTTTTCCTCCTTTTTTCATCATACTAACTCCTTCTTCTAAGCCCGGAGTATCGAATCGCTTTCCAAATTCAAAAGATAAGGGTTCACCACGGTCATAGGAAGAAAAAATCTGTTTCCCATCAATTAAGGAGACCTTAAAATGTATTTTTACCCATTTTCCCGAATCAATTTTCATTCCCTTTCCTGCCTGTGTCTCAATAAAATACAGACCTGAAGGAATAGGGCCGACATCAATTTTCTGCTCAGTTAAATATTTATTCAATGCCTTTTCTTCATTCTTCATCAGGACTTCGGGAGAATCCACAGAAATCAATGTTATATAAAACCGGATAACACTGTTGGTGTCGATAAATTCAGGTCTCTGCTTTTGTTGAAATGTCTTCATAAACAGAGAATCAGCATTCACAATAAATTCCGCACTATCCCCTTTTGACATCAAGCGAATACCCTCATAAAGATCCCCATTGAAATCAGAAACCGGAAGTTTGAATCTAAGTGAGGAACCCATTGCCTTTTTACTATCAAACAGTAATGAATCTTTGTATTTATAACTCATATTCAACGATACCCAGTCACCAATTTTTGGTTTTATCGTATCCTGGCTTACCTTATATAATTTATAATATAATCCTGATTTCGTTTTGTCAAAACCAGGATATTTTGAAGTGCAACCCCAAAACAAACAAATGACCAATAACCATCCTAACGGATTTAAAACCATTTTTTTCATACTTTTCTTTTTTATCGATTATGTTTTAATTGTTTATTTGAAATTTAATAAATGTTTCTATTTTTCAATGCTCAATATAATAAAATACTCATTTTCTGATGCATTTTTCTGATTTAATCAGATGGTTTATCAATAGTCCTATTACTTGGTTGATATTTTCAGTACCTCTATATCATAAACTAAAGCGGACCTTTCGGGAATTTTTTCTAAATCTCCCAACAATCCGTATGCAAGATGGGAAGGTACAATAAATTTAGCTTTATCACCCGCCCTTAACATCAATATTCCCTCTTCAACACCGGTTTCAATTTCCCTTTTACCGATAATAAATTCCTTTGATCCCAATTTCTTAGAGCTATAAATTTCTTCCCCGGTAAGCAACCTTGCTGAATAATTTATTACCACCAGATTCCCTTTTATAGCTTTTGGACCATTTCCCAGTCTAAAAATTATATACCTTAAACCGGTTGGAGATTGCTTCATTTTCCATTTGTACCGATTGATAAAATCATCAATCTCCTGGTTCTCGGTCCTCACAATCTGTTTATTATAATTAATAACCGTATCATCCAAGGGGCGGATATTTGTGGAAGAAGTTGAAACTTTTGTTTCATTATCACAACCCATCAATAAAAAAAGAACAACCATTAAAAAGAGAGTAATTCTTAGCAAAGAAAAGCTTCCTCCCCCGTCAATAGACCCTTTTAAGCAATTTACCATATTCTGGTAACAGGTTTAAAAACTTTTCAACAGTCTCATCCAGTGAAGTTTCACAATTCGCCCCAGAAGCGTTTCTGTGCCCGCCTCCATTAAAATGATTCCGGGCAAAGGTATCTACTGAAAAATTTCCTTTCGAACGGAATGAAACTTTCACGATTCCATCGCGTTCCATAAACAACGCAGCCATATTTATATTGTTCATGGACAATGCAAAATTAACAACTCCTTCCGTATCCCCAACCTTATAATTAAATCGATCCAACTCGTCTTTATTTAAAGCAATATATGCCGTGTTGAATTCTTGAAGAACAATCAATTTTTCGCTGATAGCGTAACCTAAAAGTCTCAAACGGCTTTCAGAATATGTATCATAAACCAATCGGTGAATGTGTTCTCCATCGATTTTAAAAGCTAAAAGTTCGGCAATTATCTGATAAGTCCTGATATAATTACAGGAATAACTAAGTGAACCTGTGTCAGTAATAATTCCCGTATAGATACATTCAGCAATCCTTTTGTCGAGCAAATGATGATCTCCGGATGCAAAAATAAAGTCATAAACCAATTCTGAAGTTGAAGATGTTTTCGGTATAGAAATCTTTAAATCAAATTGTTCCGAGGGATACAAATGGTGATCAATCAGAATCTTTAACGAATCAGACTGAATAACATGAGTTTCGATTTCATCCAACCGTCCAAGATCGTTATAATCTAAACTAAAAATCAGTTCAGCGGTATCTATTAATTCAAGACATCTTTGTTTATCCTGTTCAAAAACGAGGATATTTTCTTGGCCTGGCAACCAAGAGAGAAATTCAGGAAAAGCATCAGGGATGATGATATTCACAGTGTGTTTTTTCTTCAATAAATAGAAAAACATAGCAAGACAGGATCCGATCGCATCTCCATCAGGATTTGTATGAGTCGTAAGTATAATGCGTTTAGGGAAGTTAAGTTTTTCCTGAATCAATAAGTAATCCGAGTTTTTCAACGTTGTCAGTATTTCGGGATCACAAAAGTAATGATATTTTGAATTATAGTAGTATTTTTGATGCCATAAAATGAACATCTCCATGAATGGGAACAGAACATTTACAATGATAAAACCATCTGCCTTTAAAAGTGGGTATTCGGGTCAGATTCTTGCAGAGATCGAAAAGCAAGGATTTCGAATCGTGGCCTTAAAATTGGTACAATTATCTCAATTTCATGCAAGTAAGTTTTATGAAATGCATCAGGGAAAACCGTTTTATAATACATTGGTTGAGTTCATGTCTTCAGGTCCAATTTTAGCTTCAATTCTTGAAAAGGAAAATGCTGTTGAAAACTTCAGAACTTTCATTGGAGCGACAGATCCTGCAAAAGCAGATAAGGGAACAATCCGTAATCTATACGGAAAGAACTTGACAGAGAATGCCATTCATGGTTCAGATAGTGATGAAAGTGCGATCAGAGAAGGAAATTTTTTCTTCTCGTTTCTTGAACAACAATATTAGGAATTATTTTTTGTGGTATTCTTTAAATGAATTATCCTTATAAAGAATTATAATTTTTTCAATTAAATCTTCTTTTTTATCAAATTCATCAATTTTCTGAGAGGAATTTTTATTGATTCTTGTTGGAGATTCATCAGTAAGATTGGTCATTAAAGATTCAACCACATCTGAATTCTGTATTTTTTCAGTCGGTTTTGTCGTTCCGAATAGTAACCATACTGGATCAATATCCGGAAATCTTTTTAGGACTTTTAAAATAAACTCGAGGCTTGGTTTATTTCTACCTGAAATCAAGTGTGACATTCCTGATCGTTGAATTCCGATTTCATCAGCAAACTGGGAAGGAGTGAGATTTTTCCTTCTTAAAATTTCAGTTATACGCTCGATCATTTTGTAAAACGTTATAATGATGGAACTGCGAAGTTACAAATATAAACAATATCAAATATTATTTTTTACTTGATTTATTAATTCAAATAAAGCTCTTATATGATTGATTTAATTTACTATATAAAATTTCATTGCATTGTTGAGTTGACTGATTACATTTGTAACTTATCAAAAACCATTGAATTGTACTCGGAAAATTTTTCATTTTATTTATAAATAATCATTTTTTTAACCGAATTTTGAAATGAAGAATAAGAAGATTAACTTAGGTTTGAAACGATCTCTTAAAAAATAATTTTATTACTACGATGAAACCATTTTTATTTGGATTATTTAATGAGTCCTGTCAGATCAGCGATCATTTCATACCGGGCAAGTTAGAAAACTTACCCAAGGGGAGTATTTATTCCAGCGGATACACTATTTCATTTCAAGGTAACCGGCAATTGATCTTTCTCAGCCGCATATATAACCTGGACGAGATTGCACAATTTACGGGCGCATCTTCAGCGGATGTTGGAAATTTGATCTTCAGACTGTATGATTTAGAAGGAGTGAAAGGATTTAAAAGACTGAACGGAAAATTTACCATTATTTTTCGTGAACAAGGTAAAACAACTATTGTGCGTGACCATCACGGCGAAGGAAGGATGATCTATTATACAAAAGATTATTTTACAGATTCGTATCAAGGGCTCAGTGAATTTTCCGGGTTTTCTCCAAACCCAAATTTTACTGGTATTACCACATTTCTGAAAATCGGTTATATACCGGCACCGTTGACTTCACTGACCGGCGTCAATAAAATTCCTGCAGGTGAAGTTTTACATGTAACTGAAGGGGAATTCCGTTTTGAAAAACTTTTCCCCTATGAGGAAATTTTAAACACTCCGCGTAAGGAGATTCCTTTGAATGAAGCTATTGAACAATACCATGAATTGCTGAAGAAATCGATCAAGTCAAGGATGGATGGAACTGATACGGTGGGGGCATTACTGAGTGGCGGATATGACTCTGGGGGAAATATTGCGATAATGCGCGAAGTGAATCCCCGTAAAATTAAGACTTATTCCATCGGATTTAAAGATAACCCGGCGTCTGAATTGACCTATGCCCGTATGATTGCTGACAAATTTTCCACGGAACATCAAGAATATATTATGGATGGAACTGAAATCGAATATCTTCCAGAAATTATCGACTTGATGGGTGACCCGTTTTCCGAGTCGGGATTTATGCTTAATCATTCAGCTATGAAAATCGTGAGTGGCGAAAATTTACCGGTCACCCTCGGAGGTGATGGAAACGACCAATATTGGGGTGCGGGAGTTCGTGAGACAGCCTTACATTATATGATGCAACGTTCAGGCCTTCTGCCTGCTTCCCGATTTTTCGATAAGATAAGTGATAACAATTTGTTTGATAACGATAATAAAGCTTTCTGGGTTCATTTCCAGAATCAGAAAATTTTAATGATTTTGGAACCGGAAACCTTTGGTTTTCACGACTACCAACTTGATAATCTGTTTTATATGAATAATATCGAGTCTCATCCATACCATAATGATACTCCAAAAAAATTCAGTAGCTATGAAGAGTTATTTCTCCAGCGGAATTACTTTCTTCACCTCCGGCATTCTGTTAACGAAGTAATTTTGTTTAAGGCATCCAGGTTTTCTGAGTATTTCGGTGTGAATCTGGCTTTTTCTTATACCGATAACGATATTTATCAATTTATCCAACGATTGCCTATTCAACTTCGGGCTAAAGGGACTGTCGAGGAGTGCAGAAAGGGTAAGGGAATCACAAAGTATATTCATAAAGAACTCATAAAACCCATGCTGCCTTCTGCCATAACCAATCGTCCCAAACAGGGTGGATTTTCTCCCCTGGAACTATTTTTTAATGATAAAATCAGAAGGGAAAAAATATACCGGTATATTGCACAATCTGATTTTGCAAAAACACTGAAAAATAAAGAGTTTCTCCAAAGGTTTTTTAGAAAGTATGAATCATTATCTTCGGGTAAATGCTATTGGTTTTGGTACAAACAAGTCAAGTCAAACCAACTGCTCAACCTGCTTATCATTACTCTATGGTGGGATAAAGTCTTTGCCGGGAAGAAAACCGGTAAACTATCGGATTATCTTAGTTGATTTATTAATCTGTTTACATTTGTAATTGCCAAGTGTAAGGTAATAATCACTATTATCCGACTAAAACCTGATTTCCATGTTGTTGATTTGAAACTGTCAGAAAATCAGGCATATTGTTGATTTATTTTGCACTTTTAAAAACAGACCCCCTCAACTCAAGGCAAATTTCAG